>WBZM01000326.1_pt1 | contig 71349 bp, 48 predicted proteins | sample 5204271 | NCBI WGS metagenome assembly WBZM01 (sample SAMN12344346, study PRJNA552823) | activated sludge metagenome | biome: Activated sludge suspended growth; feature: Nitrification reactor; material: Wastewater; isolation source: activated sludge from nitrification reactor of wastewater... | reverse complement strand
CCGCCGCCACTATTTTTTCTGGGTTTCCGGTGGTTTTGCGAAGCAAAACCACCGGAAACCCAGTTTTTGAATCAACCCTTCGGTCAAAATTCAGGATGACTCATGCTTTTAGGGCGAGCATATTGGGTTTTGCTAAAGCAAAAAAACAATGGGACCCCATTTAGCGGCCACCTACAGGCCATTCGGAGGTGCTAAAGAGTACGCTCAACTGTTACGAAATTTCCCATTCAGGTATTTCAAAGCCCTTCCATGATGGTGAACGCCGTCCGCCTGTTCAACTGGTGTTCCTCCTCCGAGCAGCGGGCGCAGGCGCAGTTGGCTTTTGGCGCCGACTCGCCGAAGCCACGGGCCGAAAGGCGCTCTACGTTGATGCCTTTCGTCACGAGGTAATCCACGGCACTCTGAGCACGGCGCTGGCTTAGTTCAGTGTTGTAGGCATCGTTGCCACGGCAGTCGGTATGCGAACTGAGTTGGATGCGGATTTTCGGGTTCAGCTCCAAGTTGCGGGCCAGTGCGTTAAGCGTAGGCATGGCGTCCGGTCGGATGTCCCATTTGTCGAAGTCGTAGTAGATGTCTTCCAACACGATTTCCTTGTTGAGGAAGATCTTGTCCAAGACCACCTCCACCTCGAAGGTCTGCACGGGGTTGTTGGGGTCTTTCCCGATTCCTTTCGTGGAAAAGAACGCCTCGCCCGTCAGGTAGCCATCCTTTTTGGCCAGGAACTGGTAATCCGTGTTCTCCGCCAAGTCCATGTTGAAATAGCCGTCTTCCTTCACGGTGAACTTCTTGGTCTCCTTCCCGAATTTCACTTCCACGGTAGCGCCGTTCAGCGGTTTGCGTCCCAGCACCTTGGTGTCGGGATTGTCAGCCTCGGCAAAGATTTTTTCCAAGACAAACCCATCCAGTTTTAGCTTGTAATCAATCACGACGGGCTTCGGCGGCTCTGGCGGCGGGATGCGGCGCTCGTAGCGGTAGAGGTCGTCGGAGGCCCCGGACTCTTGTGGGCGGTTGGAGGTAAAATAGCCCGTTTGGAGCACGTCTTGAGACTTTTTCGCTTGATAATCAACGATGTATGCAAAATCATCGGAACCGGAGTTGATGGGGTTCTTCAGGTTCGTCACAGGTGCCCAGGCGGTGCCAGTTTTGTAGGTTTTGAAAATATCGAGGCCGCCCATGCCCGGATGGAAGTCGGAGGAGAAATAGAGCGTGTCACCATCGAGCGAGGGGAATTTTTCATTGCCAAGGGTGTTGACGCTGCGGCCCATCAGCTTGGGGTCACCCCAGGTGCCGTCAGTTTGGCGTTCGCTTGTCCAGAGGTCGTAGCCACCCCAGCCGTCCTTGGAGTTGCAGGAGAAATAGAGCGTCCGGCCATCGGCGCTGAGGGCCGGGTGTCCATAATTGACGCCCTGTTGCTGGAAGTTAAGCGGCACTGGGGCCGACCAAGCCGAACCTTCCCATTTGCAGTAGAAAATGCGGCAATAGCTGTCCTCTTTTTTGTCAGTACTGAAGCAGCGGGTGAAGAACAATTCTGTGCGGTCACGGTTGAAGGTGGCCGTTCCTTCGTTCAGTTCCGTGTTCAATTGGGCATCGAAGGGCTGCACTTCGCCCGACTGTATGTCGGCGATGAACAGGTCGGAGAATTCGTTGCCCGTCCAGTTGTATTTTTTGTCGCCCGTGGCAGCTTGCCGGTCGGAGGTGAACACAATTTTGCCATCCTTGTAAATGACGGGAGCATAATCGGCGCCAGGGCCGTTGAAGGGCAGGGGAGCGGCGGAATAAGCCTTCGATTTTTCGGCCTTCCAAGTGGTGGCAGTCTGGCAGGCAGCGATTTCCCGCTTGTACTCGTAAGGGCTTCCGATTTCGGCACCAAGTTCCTTGAACGCCTTGATGGCCTCGTCGTAGCGTTCCTGCTGCTTGAGGCTGTAGGCGTACTCTCGAAGCGCATCGGGGCCGTAGCCGTCGTCGTAGGCTTTTTTGTACCAATCCCCCGCACTGGCGGGCTTGCCGAGCTGCTGGTAGCTGTCGGCCAAAAGGTAGGCCAGTTTGTTCTTTTCGGAGCGGGTCTTGGCTTTTTGGTGCTCTTTTTTGAGCATGTCAACAGCTACGGCATATTGTTTACGGTCGTGGGCGAAGGTGCCGTCCTTCACTTTTTGGGTATAGGTGCAGCCGACGAGCAGCACCAGGGAGAGCCAGCAATAAGCGGTAAAAATCTTCATTGAATGTTTTTTTTGAAAAAACGCTGTGCCCCGTTCTTTGTTGCCACAAGGATGCCCGCGAAGGAGCCGAATTTGGACGACGCCCCGACAAATTTTTTCTCAGGCCTGCCAAATCCGGCAGAAATCTACTGGGTTTGCCAGAAAAATGCTGTTTATTTGCCCCCGAGAAACTGATTGCACGACATAATTCAAATTTTAGCTACTATGAGAAATTCACTCCTTATCACCTCCGACCTCAACGCCGTCATCTTAGTGGACACCCTTCAAGGCGACCAACGTTTGGTCATCAGCCGCCGGGGCGTGCTGCTCAATGTGCTCGGCACCGAAATTTGCGCCAGCGAGGTGCCCACCAATATGGAGTCTTTCGTGAACACGTCCATTGGCACCAAAAAAGCGTTCTACGAGTTCGACGCCTCCACCGATACGAGCAAGAGCCAGCTTTGTATCACCTATAATGATGTGAACAATGTGGTGTTTATTATTGGGATTACAGACATAGAAGTAGGATTTGCTGGCCCTACCGAGGTGCCACAAGCAAAAGTTAAGACTTTTGCAATCAAGATGAAGGGTTCTCCAAACAGTGGTTTGGTTTCGCAAAGTGTAATCTTAGTAAGGTTGGAAGCAGTGGGAGCTAAGAAATTCATTCGTTTCTATCAACTTCCAGCAGTAAATCCAAGTTAATTTATTAGATTTTTTTATCTATCCATATAAGCAATTCATCTAACCCAAGCAGGTTCTCTGTGTTTGGCCTTTCTTTAATTTCTAAAAGATAATATCTTAGATTTCTTACAGATTGTTTAAATTCTGATATTGGAGTGTTGAAAATCTGTTTTAAATAAATATTTAATACAGTTTCTTCTATCGAAATTTGCCCAATTTCATTTGCTTTATAAAAGCGATTGGCTGCCCTAACCTCAAGGTCAAGCTTTTCGTAATCATCAAGTTCAAACAATGAAATCGCTTTGTATATTCGCATAATGCGTTGTATGTCCAACCTGTCAGGAGTTTTGATGAACTTTATAATATGGTCACACCACTTTATGCAATTAGTATAGTCTCCTACTATAAAGTAAACTGTTGCAATGTTGCCTGAAAGCGTGATATTTTTCCTTAATCCAAACTTGTTCATTCCATCGATAATATCAGGCAACATAAGACTTGCCTCTTTAAATTCACTCTTATTAAGATGGTACAACAATTTAGAAATGGAGAGGTATTTGAAAATCACTTTTTGGTTATGTAAACTACTTCCGGTTTTTTCATTTTTCAGGCGTTCTTGCCATTGATGTGCTTCGGATGCATTTCCATCAATTTTATAACATGTAGTTACTAAGTTTGATACATTGTTTACATATCTGTAAAATTCTTCCTCCTTTAGGTTGGGTACAGCCTCCCACCAATCAACTGCCTTCCTTGAATACTCTTGTACTTTATCCATGTCTCCAAGCAAATTATACAGTACCATATTGCATTGGTAAAATCGACGCACTGCTTGTGCGCATACTGGACGGCTATCTTCTTCAAGCAACTCTAAGGGCAATCTTTTTTTTAGGGTTTCTATTCTACGTTCATCATTTGACTTAAAATCCTTGTAAACCTCCAACAACAACCGATAATACAAATCCAAGTACCTCAACTCCTCGTCAATCGCCTTCAGCGTCCGTTCCCGTTCTTCGTTCAGCTTTTCGATATGCTCTAACTGCACCTTGGCCCTGCGGTCGAAGAGGGACACCTGCTCCTCCCGGTTTATCTCCAATAGGGTAAACTGGTCTTCCAGTTCGCTGGCCATGGCCTTGGCCTCCGAGATGCGCTCGGTGCTCTGGTCGTAGAGGCCCCGCTCGTAGAGGAAGCGGGCGTCCATGAGGCGCTCCTTCACCTGGGCGGCCTTGGAGCTTTGGCTGCGGTAGTCCCTCATGCTACGAAGGATGGCCTCGTAGAGGTATGCCTTGTCGGAGGAGAGGTTGGCGGCGAAGCGCTGCTTGAGCGGCTCCTCGTCGTATTCCTCCATGTCGTTGATGGCGTCGAAGAGGGCAAGGTACCGGCTGTCGGTGCGGCCCGACTTCTTGGCATCCAGCACGAAGTAGCGTTTCTCCGATTTGGACATGGCCTGCACGAGGTGGAATAGGTCTTCTTTGCTGCGCATAGTTTGTCGTTGCTTGGCTTCAGCCCCTGCCCCTAGGGGGAACCTAAACACGTCAATCCGTGGGTTCTCCTTTAGGGGCATGGGTGCAAAATTGTCAAAAAAACAAGGCCAAAAAACTTTTTTATAAATTTTTCAGGCTTTTAGAAGTTCCAACTTCATAGAGTGGCAGGTTTGGTTATTTTACCACGCTGTTTTCAATTTAGTGAAATGTATTTTTCTAAAAAATTGATAAACATCGTTTTATGATAAAATATTTTAATAAACAATTGCGCCTACTTCCTGCTTTTCGACAAGATGACAATTTTAGAAACCCCAACTCCACGATAAAATGGATTGTACCCCCCTGATGACCGCCCTAAATTTGCATCATCAAATCTGATAAACGTCAAAGGACGGAATCAAGAACAGAAAGCAATGATAAGATTCCCCATAGGGACACAGACATTGAACAAACAAATCATGGGATTATAATTTGAGATGGCGAGTGTTGGGTGATGAGACTTCCACGTAAGACCCTGACCTCAATGACCCGCCTTTTTTTAGTTTGCAGTTCGACAGTGGGCAGTTTGCAGTCAGTGCTTGCGTAACCATCGAATGTGTCAGAATCCTAAGATTTTCAGTGTATGCCTGGAAGCAGGCTACAACCGAATCTTGAAACTATGAACAAACCCCTATTTGACCGACGAGATTGGAGCGGTTATAAGTAGTTATTTTCTGTTGACGGGTTTACCCGGAGCAAATGGCGGTAAACCCTTTTTTTGAACTTCTATTTCCTTTAACCATAACTTGGCAAATGTGCCAGGGGCATTAAACGAAAGGGTGAAAACTACCCCCTCGGCGAGGAAGCAAAGCCCGGAAACAACTGGTAAAGGCTTCGAATCGCTGGCGAGCGTCCAAATGGATTTCCCTTAAACCGGAAGGCACCAAAACCCCAAAGCTCGTTGGCGTATAAAGGGCGCTTCCTTGCCAAAACTCAGTTTTGAGTGACGAGTTTCGAGTTTTGAGTTGGCTACCAACTCAACTCGAAACTCACAACTCGAAACTCACAACTTGTAATATTGGGTGTTCTCATAGTGTGTGGGCTACCCCGGCACCAAACGAGGTGCGGGGAGTAGTTTAAAATTTCTGGGCTTGCCGGGCGTTGCCGGGCAAGCCCTTTTTTGATTTGATAGCTAACCCAAAATGCCATACCACTTAAAATCCCCTTTTCGGCGGCGGAGCCGCCGAAAAGGGGATTTTACCTGTTTTTATTGCGGGCCGGAGGCCCGCAATAAAAACAGGTTGGGTTGGGAGCTATGGTGCGCCGCAGCTTGCGTTGGTATTATTTCCAGATACCCTTCAATTCCTCATAGGTCAGCACGAACTCCGTTTCGCCAATGGCATAGGGGCCAACCTCATAGGGGACATAAATGAAGTAGATGCCATCCTTTACCAGACCGGTATTGTCGGCCAATTTGAAGGGAAAGACTTCATCAAAAGCGTGTGGGGTCACGCCTTCTGCATCTGGCGTGAAAAGTTCCGGGCGCACCTCCTTGAACTTTTTCTCCGCCAAGGCTTGCAGGGCATTCAGGTCGGTCACGAGTTGGTCGAGTGTCACCTTTTTTGCGGTAGCGACATCCCAAGTGGCCACGGAGGAGCTTGCGCTGGGGTGTGCTCCTCCCACGTCGCTGTAGCCGTCCATCATCAGCGTTAGGTACTTGCCATCGTTCAGCAGCACGGTGTCACTGGTCTCCGCAGCAAAAACGGTCCGCATATCGGGCATTTCCTTAGCGGCCTCGGCCTGCATAGTGAAGAAGGCGTTGATGGCGTCGTCGAGTGGTGGAAGGTTGTCGGGTTCCTCGGCCATGCCCACCCATGCGGTCATGAACTCCCTTGCCCAAGTGTCCACGGCCTGTTTGAGGGAGTCGCCTCCGTCCTTCAGGCTTGGGTATTTGAAGTTGACCCATGCGCAGTTGACCATGACGGTGTCCGGCTTGTCGCAGTCCACGCCGCTTTTGCGCTCTATTTTAAGGGATTCCAAGGTCAGCGGCTTTGGGGCAGCGGGCGGTGCTTCGTTTTTGCAGGATTGCGAAGTGATGGCAATAATGGCGATGAGGGCCAAAGCGGGCAGGTGATTCTTCATGTGCATGATTTGAGTTGTCAAAAATGAGTTTAGGGCAAAGGTATCTTAGCAGCACTTATTTTATGCAATAGGCGATGTCAAATTGCGAAACTGGCAAAGTTGTCTTTGTTGACTACTTCAAAACTGGCATTTTCATAGTTCTCCAACCATGTGGCAGGTACCTTAGCTTTACCGGATTTCCATTTGAATTCAAAGCCGAGCAGAAGGCCATTGCGTTCTTCCACATAGTCGAGTTCGGCTCCGGTATGGGTGCGCCAGAAATAAGTGTTGCCAAAAAGTCGCTCGTATTCCATTTTTTTACGTCGCTCTGAAAGCAGGAAGTTTTCCCAAAGCGGCCCAATGTCTTGCCGAAATTCGAGTGGGTTGAAGTTTTCAATCAAGGTGTTTCTGATTCCGACATCGTGAAAGTAAATCTTGTCCATGCTGACCACTTCCTTGCGGAGGTTTCTACTGAACCCGCCCAACCTGAATATCACGAACGATTTTTCCAAGAGGTCAATATAATTTGTTACCGTGTCTCGACTTATTTGAAGTGCGTTCGCCAATTCGTGAATGGATACCAAATTGCCAATTTGGAAGGCCAACAGTTTCAACAACTGGCGCAATTTCTCTGGGTAGCGGATATTGGCCAAAGCAAGCACATCTTTGTAAAGGTATGAGTCGCTTATTTCTCTTAGATATTGTTGTTTGTCGGCGTGGTTTTCCAATGACAGCACCTCTGGATATAGCCCAAACCGGATAAACTCGTCCAGATTCATGCCGACGCCGAAATCATTGACATCCTTAGACCCCTTCCATTCTGCTAACGAAATGGGATAAAGGCGATAAGTCCAAGTGCGACCGGTAAGTGGTTCCTTAATCCGGTTGGCGAGGTCAAGCGACGAGGATCCTGTTACGATGATTTTTAATGAAGGGATATTGTCGTGGAGTATCTTCAGGTTGATGCCAATATCTGGGATTCTTTGCGCCTCATCTATGAACAAAACGTCATATCCAGCAACCAGTCCTTTCAGCTTGTTCAAATCTGTGCTTGACAGCACTTCCGTATAGGCCTGACTATCCGCATTGATTTGTAGTATTTTGCCATCAACCTGCTTCAAGGCTTTAAGCACGAGGGTTGTCTTCCCGACTTGGCGAGCACCGTAAAGCACCACCACTTTGTGTTTGGGTTCGGTCAGGCGTTCCACCAACTTGTTTTCGAGCAAACGGGGTATCATTTTTTTTCGACAAAATTATACCAAAATGGTCGAATTCACAATTTTAGCGTGAAAATTGCGGGTTAACCCGCAATTTTCACGCTAAAATTGCGGGTCAGTCCGCAATTTTCCCGCCTCACGACAAATACTTCCCCACGATAGGCAGCCTCCGGCCCACGCCGAACGCCTTCGGCGACACCCGCAATACAGGCGCTGATTGGTGGCGCTTGAACTCGCTTATGTTAACGAGCCGCAGGGCACGGCGCACTGTGGCTTCGTCAAAGCCCATCGCAATGATTTCGTGCGGGCCTTGCCGTTTTTCGATGTACTGGTAAAGGATGGGGTCGAGCACGTCGTACTCTGGCAGGCTGTCCGAGTCCTTTTGGTTGTGGCGAAGCTCGGCGCTGGGCGGCTTCGCAATGCTGTTCTCAGGGATGACGATGCCGTCCTTGTTGATATAATTGGCAAGTTGATAAACCTCCGTTTTATACACATCGGCCAGTACGCTGAGGCCGCCGCAGAGGTCGCCATAGAGGGTGCCGTAGCCGACGGCCATCTCGCTTTTGTTGGTGGTATTGAGCAGCACATTGCCGAACTTGTTGCTCATGGCCATGAGCAACATGCCCCGGATGCGGGCCTGTATGTTCTCCTCCGTCACGTTGTTTTGGGTGCCGATGAAATGAGGCCGCAGCGTTTCCTCATACTCTTCAAAAATCGCCTCTATGGGCACGATGTCGTACTGGATGCCGAGGTTGACGGCCAATTGACGAGCATCGTTCACAGAGTGGTCGGAGCTGAACTGCGAGGGCATGAGCAGCACTCGAACATTGTCCTCGCCAAGCGCACGGGCGGCCAGCACGGCCACCACCGCCGAGTCAATGCCGCCGCTTAGGCCGAGGATGGCCTGTTTGAAACCGAGCTTTTTGAAATAGTCACGGATGCCAAGCAGCAGGGCGTCGTGGATGAGTGCAATCTTCTCTTTGGGCTGCTCCACGTGGCGACCGCCTTGCATAACTTCCTCTAAATCAAAGGTTTTTACGCATTCTTCCCAGTAAGGTAGTTCCTCATAGACCTCGCCGCTGGGCGAGACGGCGAGGGAGCCGCCATCGAAAATGATTTCGGTCTGGGAGCCGACGTGGTTGGCATAGAACAGGGGTATGCCGTATCGCCGCACATTGGCCTGCAGCACCGAGATGCGGTCTTTGGCGTGGCCGTAGTTGAAGGGCGAGGCGCTCAGGTTGAGGATGAAATCGGGGCGTTGGGGCATCATCTCGTCAGTGGGCACCACGGTGTAGAGCGGGTTCTCGTTGCCCACGTTCCAGGCATCCTCGCAGATGGTGAGGGCGATGCGCTTGCCCTTGAATTCCACTACCCGGAACTCCCTCGCCGGCTCGAAGTAACGGTACTCATCAAACACATCATAAGTGGGCAGCAGCGCCTTGTGCTGCACGTGCTTTATTTGGCCATCCTCCAAGAAATAGGCGGAATTGTAAAGGTCCTTACCCTCCACCACGGGGTTCCGGCTCGGAGAGCCTACGGCAATGGCGATGCCCTGCGCTGCCTCTGCCAATCGTTGAACTGCCCGCTCCGAGCGGCGGATGAAGTCGTCGAACTCCAAGAAATCACGGGGCGGGTAGCCGCAGGTGGACAGCTCCGGGAACACGACGAGGTCGGCGCCTTGTGCTTTGGCTTCGCCAACGGCGTTGAGCATTTTCGCTACGTTGCCGTCGAAGTCGCCGACGAAGAAATTGAGTTGGGCAAGGGCAATTTTCATGGATGCTGGTTGCTTGATACTGGATTTTTGGAGTGCAAAGCTAAGGTAATGAACGTGTTTCGAAATGCCTTCCCAAATAGCAAGAACGAAATTTGCCAAGCCTGGCCAACTCAATTCAACAGAATCACAATACTTGTTTGATTGTATCGAATTTATGCATGGTTAAAAATCAATTTTTTACCAGTTTTCGATGCCAAGACCGTCCATTGGTGTCCGTCAATTTCACGATGTAAATGGCGGGTGGCAAATCTTGGGTAAATAATTCGAGTGGGCTTTGGCTTCGTAACGTGCCGCCAATTAGTGTCCGTCTTCCACAAGCATCCATTATCTCGGCATCTACGATTTCGTCTATCGAGTCGGAGATTTCCAACACCACTTTGTCGCCCGTAGGGTTTGGATATATCCTGATTTGTTCTGCTAAGTTTGGCTCCGTTGAATTTACTTCGCAATCCACTGTGATGATTTGCACACATTGTGAAACAAGATCGCATTGATCCTGTGCTTTCCAAGTGCGGTTAATAGTGATAGGACAAGGCTGTTGCCCGGTTATCTCGTCAAAGGAGCTAATATTTATAACCGTTGCGCAATTATCGGTGGCATCGAATGTTCCTGTGTTGTCAGGGTCAGTTGACTCCGAGCTAAGCACCGTAACATTTGGGGGGCAAATGATAACAGGGGGCACAGTGTCAATCAAATAAACGTTTTGGGTGCAAAAGGCCATATTGCCGCATTGGTCAATGACGGCCCATTCCCTACGCAAGTAGGCATCGCAAGGGAAATCACCTATCAAAGAGTCGTTGAAAATGAAACTGGGGTTGGCCGAACAGTTGTCGAAGAAAACTGGATAACCTGTTGTGTTTGGGTGGGTGGGGTTGTCGCACTCTACTTGGACATCGTCCGGACAATGCTGAATAATAGGTGGTTGATTATCCACCGTGGACACGGTAAACTGGCAAGAATTGCTGCCGAATTTATTAGTGGCTGTGCAAGTAACGAGGGTAGTGCTGCACGGAGGGTAGGGTGCTTCGTAGGCTTCCCCATCGCTCCGAATACACTGCACGCCCGCCAAGAAAGAGCACGCACTGTTTTCAACCACAGGTATCGCAGAATAATAAGGATTTGAGCAATCAACAATCACATTCGGAGGGCAAAGAACCTGCGGGGCATCTTGGATTATAAACGCATTAACTTCTTGGCAAACTGTTCCGATGCAACCTAACCCATTATCATAGGTCAGGCACACTTCGTAATTGCCAGCATTTGGAAATTGATAGCCTGTACTGGGTAAGTCGCTATCACAACTGCCATCTCCATCGAAATCCCAGCAGAGATTGAGGTTTTCACCGGAGCCGGTTACCGCAACCTGCATCGTGCCGCATGAGTCGAGCAAACTCCAATCAAAGTTCACATTACACGGTTCAATGCAGCTGCCCGGAGAAAGGCAAACATCATCAATAGCCACGAATTCGGCACCGCTCATGCCGTCACAACGGGTGATGAAAAGGTGCGTAATTCCATTTGGTGGCAATATGCTGGAGTTGAACTGGAAGTTCAGGGTCTGGAAGTTGGCGTCGCAGCTTGATGGGATGGCATAGCTGGCCAATTCCACGGTGCTGCCGGCTGCGAAAATATTGAGGTTGTCTGGGTCAATGCCATCTGTTATAGTTCCTGAGGCAAAACCGCCTGGTGCGTTCACACCATAGATGCAAAGTCCCGGTGAGCCAAAAGCTTGTTCAAAAATGCAAGCCAATTTCAAGGACAAATCGTAGCAGCCTGAATTGGGGAGAATGGTGGTGAGAAGTTCATTCATTGCACCCTCTCTCCAAATACTTTGGTCACCCTGTAACCCCACCCAAAAAGCTGCAAATTGTCCCTGAGATGTAGGGTAGGGACCGGGGAACGGAGCGGGTATAGTCGTCGTGTTGTAAAAATCGGCTGTGCTAAATTGCAACGAATCCCAAATGGGGCCCCAGTCCGTAGCCAGTTGGATGTTTTGGTCACTACCATTAGGGATGCCATCATCGAAGCTTCCATTTTGGACAAAATTGGTATCACAAAGGCTTGTACAGGAGGCAGGTAGCACGGTCAGGTTTACACCATTACCAGAAAAATCCCCACAAAAATCAGGGGTGCCCGACTCCAGCATTGTATTAGCACTGGCGAAACTCATGCCCACGATGGAGGGCAATAGGCTGCCATCTGCTATCAAATAGGAAAGCCCGTAAATCTGATAGTCGCCAGCGGTAAAATTGGAGAAGTCAAGGTCATTGCTCAGTGAGAGGATTGTCCCTCCTTTTACGATAGCATAGGTATAACCATATAAAGCTGAATCCGCCCCATATAGTGGGCCATTTGGCCCATAGATTGGGGGTAGGACAATATTGGGGTTGCCATCTCCCAAGCATACATTCTGCGAAGTCGTGTCAAGGGTGCCTCCATCCGCCTCGCATACAAAGCAATATTGCCCACCAGCAAAGGTCAAACTGAAATTTTCAAGGTTACCTGAATCATTCATACATGCATCCAAGACCGAAAGCCTCCAAGTTCCATTAGCTGGTTGGCCAGGCACATTGAAATCATTTAGGTCACAATTGGGCGCTTGTATAGCCCCGGTTAAGGGGCTGCTCACACCTCCGCATGGTACGGTCCAGTTTCCATTAAGGCAGCAGGTGCCGACCGAGCATGAGGCAGAGTTGCACAAATATTCTGTATTATTCGTTAGCGGGTTGTTCGTTCCAGTCACAATGCAGACCTCGGCGTTGTCTTGAGTTGTGCCGCACTCAGCATAATTATTGCCCACATCCGCCATGATGAGGTATTCGACACCACTTGGTGAGATGAGTGAAATGCTTAAGTCTCCAATCCATGTATGGGTAATAGTAAGGCAAACCTGTTGAAGTGGACTTTGCGAAAGGTCGTTCGGCCCATTCACCACCACCTCCAAGGTTCCTATTGTGATACCATTATCAATCATAGGTTGAGGGCAATTACCAGTCGTGACACAATCACATTGTGCTGTAAGGTTCGCAACAAAGGCAATGCAATACAATACCGTTGCAAGCAATTTTTTGGACATCATTTGATTTGTTTTTTTGAGCCTGCTGAAGGTGAAGGTAGAATTGAGTTCATGGCCGCTCACATTCAAAAAAGGGCGGAAAGTACGGTTGCGAAATGACATTCTGGTGAAATATCCTGCAAAGCAAGCAATGGATGAAACGACATTTGTTTTTTCAAGCATAGTGGGTAGGATTTTAGATTACGTTGTTGATTTTTTTAAAGAGCCAGTTCTAATTCCGTTGTATATCAAGCGTACAACTGGATGGACTTGCGGAATAGCTTAGACTATTGTTTGGAAGGAAATCGGTGCAAAGTAACCTTTTGAAAAGGAAATGCTGTAAAATCCATTTTTGGTAACAAGGATTGGCTCGGATTTGTGCATAGTCCATACAGCATGCAAGACAATTTAGGTTGCTTGTAACTTAAAGTAAGTTGTGGATAACCCCAGCCTGAATCTCTTTTTCGGCAGCGAAGCCTCCGAAAAAGAGATTTAAACGGTGTTTTTTGCGGGTCTCTGGCCCGCAAAAAACACCGTTTTGAATGGAGGCTATGGTGCTCCGCAACTTGCGTTAATTATTTTATGACAAATCTATTTGGTGAAGTTTGGCTTCTTTTGTCTTTCGTGAATTCTGAAGGCTTTGTCATAAATACGGTATGCCATAACCAATATTTGGTACTTCAAGCTTTGCAAAGAAAAAGCCCACCATTTTCATGGCATGGGCTTTTCAAAACGTAATATCGTTCTTTGGTTTTTTTACCTACATATCACAATGGGTTTCACAGTGGTTTGACCATCAATATTCAGTTTCACCAAGGCAATATTCACAAGTAGGCTTTCATTGATTTGAATTTGGACTTGATGCGTTCTTGCTGGGAAACTGCTTTCCTTCAACAAGGTTTGCAGCGTTCGCCCCTGCATATCCACCAATTCACAAGAGACGGTGGCACTTTCTTCGAGCGTCCATTTTAATTGTGAAAAACCAGTAGTCGGGTTGGGGTAAATGGTGAACTCGCTATCGGATTGCTGGGCCTCGTCCGAACCGAGCAGGTCATCGTTCAAAAACCTCCAGACCACAACCTGCCCTTGGCCAAGCATAGGTACATAAAGACAGCGCATTGTGCCGAAAATCAGTGTGTTGAACAACCTCATTTTAATGATTTTTGATTGCGTGAAAAATGGAGACTTGGCACCGGGGGTTGACTAAAGACGGTGTCCATAGAACGGGCGGCGTGTTTTAGTTTAGCCCTAACTGTCCGTTTGCGAAGCCAAGATAGCAGCGTGTATTCAATCGCCAAATTTAATTCAACAAAAAAGCCCACACCCTGCGGCGTAGGCTTTCAAAGATTTAGCTACTTATCACCTAACACTTATTGAATAGCGATTTTACCAGTGGCCAACTGCCCATTGACCAACAGGGCAGCGTAATAATATAGCCCTGTCGGGAGCACACCTCGTTCTATGGTCAACTCATTGGTTTTCAAATCATTGTAAAGCCTGACAAGTTGCCCGTTTGCATTAAACAAGCGCACGGATTCCATTAGCTCGCCGTTGGAGGTCAACTTTCCTTCTGAAAGGAGTGGGTTTGGGTAGAATTGGATAAATTGGGAACTATGGGGCTTTTCAGAGGTGCCCGTTAAGGATTCAAAACCATTGCCCATTTCGATAAGTGGCGTAATATCTGGGCAAGGGTATTGGAAGCCGAACTTGGTCATGACGGCATATCGAACTATGGTACTTTCGTTGGGCTGAAGCTTTACAGGGCCAGAGCTGATGAGAATCCGCTGGTCAACATCTGGAATGTTCTCGCTGCACATGGACCAACTTTGAGTATCGCCGGGATTTCCGTCAAATGCAAAAGGATAGGGTGTTCCGCCAGTCGGCGAATAACCATTGCCACCCGAGGTAAAAGGTGTTCCATCCCGCCAAGAGCCTGTCATGTACCGATTGAATTCAATATCGTTTGCCGGATCTGTCATTGCAGGAATCGGGTTTTGAAAACTTGGGTTGTTGAAGTAGGTAAACGAAGAAAAACTTACGTCTTCCCCGGCCTCGTTTTTTGGACCACCCAATACTTTGATGGCTGTGATAGGGATATTGTCGCAATAAGTCAATGGGACACCGGGGCACTCGCAATTTTCGTCTCCGTCCAAGGCATCCATGTTATAGACGAAAGCCATTTTTTCCGAGGAAATGCAGCCAAAATAATCGTCCATGGCACAACCCAAATCACTTTCCAGCCAAAGGGCGGTGTACATGCTGTCTATAAATTCAGGAGCACGATTGATAATAGTAAAATCATAGAAGGTCGTATTGGCCAAATCCTCGTCGTTTTCACCTTCATATGCAAAAGCCATGGCTTGCACTTCTGCCCGAACGGGAAAACCATTGGTTTCACCGTGAATGTTGCCTCCTCCCTCATCATTAAATACCCACCACACGGCTTGGTCGCCCAAGAATTTTGGAAAATCTCCAGCATTTGGTTCATAAATTCCATTTCCATTTATGTCAATAAAGGGCGCAAGGGATTGGTTGGGAAGGTTAAACCCATTAGCAGATAATGATTCTGGGTTCTTTTTTCCAGGCCACTTCAGGATATTGGCAGGCACAGGGCCATCAATATCGCCATCAGCCACAAAATCTGCGATATGTGACTCGACTTCCGAGCGGTTGATTTTCCATAGCCTATCATAATTGGTGCAGTTGTCAATATTGGTGAAACCTCCTGCTGGATCCAACGGCCCCGGCCACCAATCCGAATTGCCCACGGCAGCTCCATACATCTGTGCTGCAACCTTTAGGTTGCCACCACTATCGTTGCCAGCCAACCAAAACCCACCACTCCGAAAGGCAGGGATACCGGGTTCGGTATTGGTTGGTTTGGGGATGAGGTATCCTGATTGATAGGTTTGCCTGTCCCACCAGAAATCACCGCTGGCCTGCAAGATGACCCGTGCATTGTTCACGTCCAAATGCGCCGTGTCGATGCTGATGGCGCACGCTTGTGAAAACCCAAGGTTGGCCATCAACAATGCAACAATGACGCACATTAATTGAATAGTTGGTTTCATAAGAATTTCAATTGATTGTTAGTTGGCTGTTTACTGCATTGCAATTTTTCCCGTCGCCAATTGCCCATTGCTCAACAGGACAGCGTAGTAATAAAGCCCTGCCGGAAACCCAGACCGCTCAATGACTAACTCGTTGGTTTTCAAACCGTTGTAATGCCTCACCAACTGCCCGTTCGCATTGAAAAGGCGCACGTTTTCCATGTATGCACTGTTAGAAGTCAGCTTGCCTTCGGCAACGAGCGGGTTGGGGTAAAACTGGGTGGCATTTGCTGGTGCAATGGTTTCGTTCACTGGCGACAGTCTGGCGCAGAACTCCTCGATGGCGTTGCCCATTTCGATAAGGGGAGTGACGTCGGGGCAGGGGTAGTTTACCCCGAATTTTGTCATCACGGCATAGCAAATGTAGGTGCTTTCGCCGGGTGAAAGGTTAACCGGGCCTGAGTTGATTAACATGCGGCGGTCGTGATGAGGAAGGTTTTTGGTGCAGAGTGACCAGCCGTTTACATCGGCGGGGTTGCTGTCAAATGCAAAGGGATATGCCACGCCTCCCGTCGGATTGTACCCTGACCCCGTTTTGGTTAACGGTGTGCCGTCCCTCCAACTTCCTGATTGGTACCTGTAAAATTCAATGTCAGTGGCAGGGTCGGTGGTGGCAACTGGCGGGTTCAGGAAGGCGGGATTGTTGAAATAAGTGAACGACGAAAACCCGGTGTCTTCGCCATTTTCATTTTTCGGGCCGGAAATGACTTTAATTCCAGTGACAGGAATATTTTCACAGAAAGAGGGGTCGGCTCCACAGTCACAACCTAACAATCCATCCGTTTCATCTTCATTGTAGAAAAAGGCCATTTTTTCTTCCGAAATGCAACCAAAAAAATCATCCCCGGAGCAGCCGAAATGTGGCTCAGTCCACAAGGAGGTGTACACGCTGTCAAAGTTTTCGGCAGCCCTGTTGGTGATGGTAAAGTCATAAAATGTCGTGTTTGCAAGGTTCTCGTCTCCCTCACCCTTAAAAGCGTATGCCATGGCCTGTACTTCTGCACGGATATTCACAGCGTTGGTTTCACCGTGGTATTGCCCACCACCTTCATCGTTAAATATCCACCAGATGGCTTGGTCACCTTTGAATTTTGGATAGTCGCCCAAATTAGGCTCGTATTTCCCGTTGCCGTTCCGGTCAATGAACGGGGCGAGTGGCTGCCCATCCGGAAGCGGAAATCCATTGGCGTTCAGGGACTCCGGATTGTCTCGCCCAGGCCAAGCCAATATATTTGGAGAAACTGGCCCATCAATATCGCCATCAGCGGCAAAGTCGCTAACATGAGCGTTGACTTCAATTCTGTTAATCCTCCACAATCTGTCAAAATTGCCGCAGATAGCTGCATCAGTTGTTCCTTCATCAGGTGTCAATGGGCCGGGCCACCAATCTACATCACCTGAGTAGGAACCGTACATTGAGGCCGCTAATTTCAGGTTTCCGCCAGGGTCAAATCCGCCCAACCAAAAACCGGTGGCGCCCATGTTTGGGATGCCCAAAAATTCAGAATTGTCCTTCGGATTGAGATAGCCCGGCCTTGCGTTGGTTCTATCCCAGAAAAAATCACCACTGGCCTGCAAGATGACCCGTGCATTGTTCACATCAAGGTGTGCGGTATCAGTGCTTGTAGGGCAGGCTTGGGAGAAGGCGAAGTTTGCGGAGCAAAAAAGGAAGAAAAAGAGTAATGGTCGTTTCATAATATGGATTTTGGGTAAAAATCGGCTTGTTATCCTATGCTGACAAACCTTAATTGCCCAAAAATCAGGTTCCCAATTCCAACCACCGTCAATCGTTAACCGACCACCGTCAGCCGTCAGCCATCACCCCACCGTCTTCAAATCCTTCACAAACCCATCCACCCCAGCCGCTTTCATGGCCTTTTGCAAGGTACTCGCATCGGCGCTCTTGTCGAACACGCCGACCAGCACCCGATAGGCCGTCTTGCCGCTGGCCTGCGTGATGTTCACCACCACGGGCTGGCTGAACATCCGCTCCATTTTTTCCGCCTGAATCAACACGTTGCCGTAGTCGGCGAACACGCCCAACTGCACCGAAAAACCTAATGGCTGCTGCCTTTCCACGCTGAACCGGAACAGTCCTTGACCAGAGACAACAGGCGTTGTTACTGTCGAACTTGGCGGTTTGGTGGTCGTGCCAGTGGTGCCGTCCTTGCGGCGCAGCGCCTCCGCCACGGCTTTGTCGGCGTTCACCCGCCCGTAGCCGAACTTGCGGCTGCGACCGTTCACATAATCGCTTGGGCTTCCGATTTTGTCGGCGGTGCTTTGCAAAATCTCCTTCACCTCCTTGGCCGTCAAGTTCGGGTTGGCGGAGAGCATCAGGGCGCAGATGCCCGCCACGATGGGCGTTGCGCCGCTCGTGCCACCGAAGTGCTTGTAAGGCCCGGTGCGCTCCACGCCGTCCGCCCAGTATTTGAAGGCACCCTCGCCCCGCACGGTGGTGCCGGGATCCCACCATGCACGGGCAGCGATGAGCGGCCAGTCGCCGTTCGATGGGGCACAGACGCTGACCTCGGCGCCTTGGTTGGAGTAGCTGGCGTAGCGGTCTTTGCTGTCGCAAGCGGCCACGCAGATGACGTCGGGGTGAGCAGCATAGAAGTTCACATAGTCCAGCCCTTCATTGCCTGCGGCAAAAAGGATGACGCAGCCTTTGCCGCCCCGCCCTTGCCGAGCCGCCTTGGCGATGGCCTCTTCTTTCAGGGAGTTCAAGGTGTATTGCGTATCCGTCGTGCCCCAACTGCAACTGATGACATCGGCCCCGTTTTGTATGCAATAATCGAACATCTGCTCGGTGGAGCGCACGCTGAACGAGGTGCCGCTCACGGGCATGAACTTGGCGTTGGGCGCCACGCCCACCATGCCCTGCCCATTTGCGACAGCGACCGCCAAACTTGCACAAGGGGTGCCGTGCGTGAAGCCGGGGTCGCCGTCAGATAGGCGGTCGCTCTGCGTCCACAGATCGAAAGGGCGATAGACCTTCGGCTTGAGGTCGGGGTGCGAAATGTCGAAACCGTTGTCAATGATGGCCAACACGACATTCGAGGAGCCAAGGCTGTCGAGGCGGGTCCAAGCGTCCACGATTTTTGCATCGGCACCAGCCTTGGTCGTGTATTGCCCACTTGGAATGAAGCCGCTGTTCTTCAGGTGCCATTCGTCAGCCATGAACGTATCGCTGGGCAGGGCGAGGTCGTACTCGTCGAGCAGCATGTCGAGGTCGGGTTCGGCAAATTTCACCAGCGAAACCTTTTGCAGCGCCGCCGCAACTTTGATGGGGTTGGGTGAGTCCTTCGTGACTTTTGCTGTTACTTGGTCGCTTGCCCGGCGTTCCATCAGGTCAAGCTTGAACTCATCGAGCACGAGTGCCTGCTCACTTTCGTCCACGTCGGGCTGGAAGATGATGAACACCTCGCCCGTGGGCACGAGCGGTTTTTTGCTGCCTTCAGCAAAATAGACGTGGGTGCCCAGTTCCACTTCCTTGCGCTGGCGCACCTCGTCGAGCTTGTTGTCCAAGGTGTCGCCATCTTTTTGCAGGGAGACGACCTTGAAGCCGCCGAGGCTGGGCAGCACCTCCTGCCGCACGTAGTCTTTTTTGGAAAAATCGGTCTTTTTGCTGCCTTTCAGCCCTACGAGGCTGGCGCTTTTTTGCAGCACGAGGGTGCCTTTTCCGCTTTTGATTTTGTAATTGCTCATGTTGAGGGCTTTTGGATTGAAAATTGGTTTAGGACGGTTGACGGCTTACGGTCAACGGTCAACGGGCCACCATTGGCCGTAAACCGTTTTTAATAGGCGGAAAATTACGAAACAGACCGAAGTTGGGGCTTGTATTCCAACAAAACCTCAACCGAAAGTGGCCATGCCAGTGTTTTTGCTATTTTTACGCCCGTTTTATGGAAGACGTTAGACCAAAAGAAGTTAGACATTAGACAAAGAAATGCTTTGAATTGCAATTTATAGATGTGCCTTTCTAAAGTCAATCATCTAATGTCTATTATCAAAAAAATGTCCATCCGCTTTTTAAATAAGCAACCTGATGTGCGCCAGCTCTCCGACGAGGATCTGGTGAGCGGGTTCGCCGAGACGCAACAACAGACGTACTTTGAGGAATTGTACCGCCGGTACATACACCTAGCTTATGGTGTTTGCCTCAAGCTGATGAAAAACGAGGACGAAAGCCGGGATGTGGTGTCGGACGTGTTCAAGATTTTGTTCCAAAAACTGCCCACGGCTGACGTAAAGTCGTTCAAGGCATACCTCTACACCGTCAGCCGGAACGAGTGCATAGCGAAACTGCGGCAGAAGAAGTCGGACATGGAGAAGCTGGCGAAGTACAACCACCTCGAAAATTCGCCGGACGACTTTATGGAAAACGACGGGTTCGCCGCTCTCTTCAACACCAATCCAAGCATGGAGCAGGAAGTTGAGCGGGCCGTTGCCCAGTTGGGCGACGAGCAGCAAACCTGCGTCCGAATGTTTTTTTACGACGACAAGAGTTATAAGGAAATAGCTACTGAAACGGGTTACACAGAAAAACAGGTGAAAAGTTACCTGCAAAATGGTAAGCGGAACTTGCGGATTCTGCTGGAAAAGGAATTGAGAAAACACACAACATAAATTTCCAGTTTAACTACAATTGCTCCAATGGACGGAAATTTACGACAACAAATTTTTAGGCCCACCGCATGTCTCAGCCACGAGGAATTAAGGCAATACCTCAGCGGCCACATGTCTAGAGAGGGCCAAAGGCGGGTGGAAAACCACCTGCTCGATTGCCCGCTTTGCTCCGATGCCGTAGAAGGCTGCGAGGAGTCGGGCAACCACCTGACGGATGATTTGGAAGACTTTGAAGCGTTTAGTAAAAAGTTGTCCTTGCCATCCCATACTGCCAAGGTTCGCCAACTGCAACCGGTGGGCTACCTGCGCCAAGCCGTGGCCGTTGCCGCCGTTTTGGTGGTAGGCGCTGTGGCATATTTCAGCTTTTTCAACCGATCGCTGGATGGCCCTGCATTGTATGCCAAGCATTACGTGCCATACCAAAACGACGTGCCTGTGGCCATGCGCCATGCCGATACGCCAAGTGTAAACCCGAACTTTGCCCAGGCCATCATAGCCTATTCCGACGGGAACTTCACGCAGGCCAGTGCTTTGTTCGAGCAGGCATTGGTGCAGCAGCCCTCCCATGAGGCGACGTTGTTCTATGCGGGCCTTTCCAATTTGGAGACAAGTGATTTGGCCAAAGCGAAGAACTACCTCAGTCAAGTTGCCAGCGGGAAAGGTATCTATGCCAAAAAAGCGGGCTGGTACCTCATTCTCTGCGACCTGAAGGCTGGCGACAAAGACGCTGCTGTCGTCAAACTTGACAAAATCATCCAAGCCAACGAGGGCATGGTGAGCGAGGCGAAGCGCCTTCGTGACGATATGTGATAGTTTTGGGGCGGTATCGCCGTAAGGCAGAACTCCCTAAAGGGTCTGCAAATTGGTTTTTTGCCTCAGCAAAAACCAATTTGCAGACCCTAAAAAAAAAAACTCCCCGGCGGCGGGTGGCAGAGCCACCCGCCGCCGGGGAGTTTTTTTTTCGACTCACCCTCTTTTTGGAGGGAGTCTTTTACTCAAACGAAAAATACGGCTCCAACCGCTTCCAATCCGCTTCCTTAAACCCTGCCTTCACCTTCCTCAAACTTGCGAAGTCGGTTAAATTCCCATGCTGCTGTCGGTAGTTGAACAGAATGGTGGCCTGATAGCTGCTGAGGTAGGGGTGTGCCTTCAATTCATCCAGCGTGGCCGTGTTCAGGTTTATTTTTCGGGAAATGCCGGATGCCAGTTGCAATTGCGGTAAGGCTTTTTGGAATACGCTATCGGGCAGGCCAAAGGATTCCGCTACTTGGGCTACGGATGTAAAGCCGCCAAGTTTCTCCCGATAGCTCACGATGCGCTTGGCCCAGCCGCCAACCCCTTTGATGCTTTGCCAATCCTCAATGCTGGCAGCGTTGATGTCCACCATCGTAGCGGTATAGGTTTTTTTAGGGTATTTCGAAGTGAAAGGCTGCTCCTCGTAAGCCGTTTTAGTTGCGACGCCCTGGTTTTCATCGGATGCTGCGTACTCACCTTTTTTGCCCTTGTCAGTTGTAGTCGGTACTTGGATGAAAGCCTCCAGCCGGGCATAGTCTTCTGGCCGTAAAGCATAGATGCGCTTGAAATCCTCTTTCTTGTAAAAATGGCCGCCCTTCGCCCGGTAGTTCAGGATGGTCTGAGCGGTACGTGGTGAAAGTCCCAGCCGTTCGAAGTCCTCCTTTGTGGCTGTGTTAGGGTCGAAGTTGAACAATTCCGCCTTGTGCGGGGCTTGATTTTCCCGGCCCCTGAAGGCAATTGGCAGGCCCGCTGCCTCACGGGGTTCTTCGAAAGGAGCGAAGCTGGTGGCAACGGCTCGGATGTCCCTGAAGTCGAGGGTAGGGGATTGGGGCGAAAGCCAGTCAGAAAGGAAGGGGAACAACCAAGCAGCCATGCAGATGCTGCATAGTGCAATGCCTGCATTTCGTTCCAGACGGGTGTAGTAGAAGTACTCTTGGAGGGAGTAAGTCGTTCTCATGTATGTCCTAGTTTTTGCGGGCCGGGGGCCACGGTTTTTATGGCGGCAAGGAGAGCAAGGAGGCCGTTTTTGTATTTGAAAACAAAAATAATTCAGGGGGAAATTATAGTCAAATATTCTTTTGGGGTATAAAAGAAAAATGGATGCTGGATACTGGTTCCAGTGCTACCACTACCCAGCATCCAGCATCAATTTCCTACTCTACCAGCACCAGCTTCCCAGTTGCAACTTCATCGGCAGTTTGCAGCCTGAAGAAATACGTCCCCGCCGCAGGCAGTTCCGATTTGCTGATTTTCACCTCATTGTACCCCTTGGCAAAGTTCCCTTTCCTGACCATGACCATCCTTCCAGCGGCATCATGCACGTAAAGGGCGGCCTCCTGAGCTTCAGTGAGCGTGAAACCAATGACAGATGAAACCTTGAATGGGTTGGGGGTGATGGTTACGGTTGACGGCTGACGGCTGACGGATGACGGTGCTGAGAAGCCCAAGCTCAAGTCGAGCAGTTCCCCCGTTTCATAATAGGCTTCGGCTTGTGTGTAGTCGGAGCTGAGGCGCAGGGCCTGTGCCAATTGCGTTTGTTGCTTCGCAACAAAAACAAGGCTGAACAACACGGCGTCCTTGTCCATTGAAATGGGTTCGTCGTTGCTCCATGAGGTGGTCAGCGCACCCTCGTCCAAGAGTCGGAAGCCGAAATTGGCCTCGGAAAGGTTGGGCAGTGCGCCCGTTTTTACCTCTTGGAAATCCAATTGTTCAGAGTCGAATCGCAAGGTGAACTGGTAGCCGATGATGTCCTGGAAATTGTCGGCGGTGACGTCCAGGTGGTAAGCCTGACCAGGTTGCAGCTCTTCGTCTTTCATGCTGAACTGGAGCGTTTCGCCGCTGCGCTCTTCACTTGGGTCGTCGAAGTTGTTGGGCACTGCCGAGCCGTTCACGTCGCCGATTTTGACTGCCACAAAATTCACGGCGTTCATGTTGCCGTTCAGGTCGTTGATGTTGTACACCTCTGGGAACACCTCCACGAACGGGTTCGATGGATTGGGGAACACGTAGGCCGCATCCACAAAGCGCCAAGACTGGTTGTGCAGGAAGGCGTCGGAGAGGTGCAGGATGGCTTTTTGCATTTCCACCATATCATAAGTGGTGACGCCGTTCGAGTGGTTGATGTCGGCAGCAATTATTTTATAAGGCGAATCGAGGTACTCCATGCCCAATATATGTTTACGGATAAGCACCATGTCGTAGGTGGAAACACCGTTCAGCAGGTTGGAATCCTTCTCAGGGGAAACGGTATAATCGCCGCCCATTTGTACCGCCGCAAAATTGAAGCTGCCATTTGCGTTCGTCATCGCCGATTGTGAAAGCGGGTCATTTAGGTTTACGTGTACGTTCTGCACGGTTTGACCGCTCTCGTTGGTAATTGCGCCAGCAACACCTGCCACGAGTGGTGTGCCGCCATTGCCGCAGGCATTCATATTGTCCTGCACGACGAGGAAAGTATTGCAGAAGTCTTGGTTGCCGCTGGCATCCGTCACCCACATTTGGATGGGAATTTGGCCAATGTCGCCGCAGTCCACGGTCAGGCCCGTCTGGTTGATGTCGGTTGAAAACGAATAGATCAAACTACCGGGGCAATTGTCGAAACTTCCAGCGTTGAAGTCGCTGGCCCAAGTGGTCGCCGAGCCGTTCTGCATCAGTTCAACGATGAGGCCGTTCTTGCAATAAGGAGTCGGCTTTTTGTCGTCCTTCACCAGTATGGTAATGGAGCAAGTACCGGAATTGCCGCATCCGTCGGCGATGACGTAGTTGGCAGTATAGTTGCCAGGGTTCACATTGGTGAAAGGCCCGTAGCCGCTGCCGAAACTGCTGTTCACCGAAACGGCCACATTCTGGCTGCAGTCTTGGATGTTCGTCACCTGCGGCAGGGTGAAGTTGCCTTTGCAGTTGGCATCCACTGCCACTACCAGGTTGCTGGGGCAGGTGAAGGTCGGCGCCGTGTTGTCCGTCACCATGATGATTTGTTGGCCTTCCCATAGCCCCACGGTGCCACCGGGCACATAGGTACACCAGTTGATGACCTTCCATGTGCGGATGATTTTATAACAAGCTGGGCCTGAGACCACAAATACTTGGTCGGTATGGTTGATGGCCATCATTTCGCAATCGCTGGTGATGACCGGGGCGCCATAAGGGGCGGGCAGGTTGGCAGGTTCGAGGCTGCTGAGGCTGACGCAGTTGCCCGGTACGTTGTAAGTGGGTGGGAAAGTGACAGTGACGGGTGTGTTGTCAACGGAAGTAATGGTCTGGGTGCAGGTGCTTGCGTTGTTGTTTCCTAATGTAGCCTTCCAGGTACGGATGATGGTGCCTACATCGCACATGTTGAGGTTGCTGACATCTGTGTGGGTAATGGTCGGCGTGCCGCAAGAGGCAGCCGCCGTTGCCTCACCGGTCAGGCTGAGGTTGTTCGGGTCTTGGTTGCAATTGATGGTCACATTCGGTGGGCAAAGGATGGCCGGCTGGGAGTTGTCGCTCACATGTACCGTCACCATACAGGAGTTGGTGTTGCCGCTGGCATCGGTTCCCTGCATCTGTACTTGTACGCCCTGTCCAATATCCTCGCAGCAAAACTTGACGGTAGGTCCATACACAGGCTGCGTTCCGCAGGCTTGCGTCATGCGGCGTACGGTGAGGTTCACGGAGCTGCAATTATCGTAGCTGCCATTGTTGAAGGTGGTCGGATATACGACGGCCATGCCGTTGCTGTTCAGCGTCACCACCGTGTATTCGTTGCATATCATGGTAGGGGAATCATCGTCCACCACGGTCAGTTTGGAGGTGCAAAAATTGGCGTTGCCGCAGGCATCCGTCACATTATAAGTAATGGTATAAACACCGGGACTGACATTGTTTAGCAACCCACCGTTGCCCTGCACCTGCCCAGCAGAAGAAGAAATGCTCACGGTGAAGCTGGTGGAACAATTGTCGGTGATGCCGACGGGCGGCAGCAGCACATTGGCCTTGCAGGTGATGGCCGAGGTCGTGCCCACGGTCAGGTCGGCGGGGCAGGTGAGCGTCGGCGGGGTCACGTCCTTCACGGCAATGATTTGAGTGTAGGTGGAAATCTGGCTGTTGCACCAGTTGACCACCGTCCATGTACGCAGTATTTTATAGCTGTTCTGGCAGAGGGGAATCTGTTGGTCGCTGTGCGTTACGGCCATGTTGCAATAGCCCGTCCCGTTGGGGATTGGGGAACCACCGATACTGGGAGCGCCCGTGTTGGCAGGCGTGGTATTGGGGTTCACGCAGCCGAGCATAGGGGCAGCGATGCCGTCCAGGTGCGGTGGCCAGGTGATGTTCGCTGAGGTCGGCTTGGTGATGTTGATGGTCTGGGTACAGGTTTTCATGTAGCCACCAATGTCCACCGCCAGCCAGGTACGGGTGATGATGGCAGCGTAACTGGTGCCTGTACAGCCAAGCACCTGCGTCTGGTCGGTGCTTGTGATGCTGAAATCGGAGCAATCAACAGCCGTGGCCGTGCCAGTGATGGCGGGTGTGGTAGGGCTGGTGCAGGGCACTGTGACGTTGGGAGGGCAGGTAATCGTCGGGCCAACCTTGTCCTCCACGTTGATATTGCCCCAACAGGAGTTGCCGGATGCCCAGTGCTTGACCTTCACGGTCAGCGTCTGGCCGATATTCTCGGAGGTGACGACCGGGCTGGTGGGAATGGGGTTGCCCCCCAAGTCCATCACCGTTACCATATAAGCCGACGGGCCGTTGGGCGAGCAGTTGTTGGGGTTTTGCAGAATCATGTCGTAGGTAATCGTGCTCTCGCAGGTGGGCGAAAGCGATACGTTGGTGGAGCCGGAGCAGGCCATGCTGCATTGTGCGTTGAGGGTCGAGGTGCTGGCCAAGATGCCTGTTGCGAGCAAGAATATGGCCTTCAGTAAAACGGACGTTTTGGTTAAAGAACGGTAAAAAGCCCGGTCAATTAAAACGGGTGTAATCGTTTCTTTCATCGGATTACTTAATTTGTTGATTAAATCGGTTGTAAAAAAAACGTTTGGATTGCTTAAAAAAGACGGCGAACCCAATTGAATCCGCCACCTTATAGCATGGATTATAATTTGTCAATTTCTTTTTCGGCGTACCACTCAACTTCTTGACATTCAACGCCTTGCGATTGTTCTATTTGATTAAAAAGCATAAAAAAGCCACTGCGCCATTGCATGCAGCATGGCGATAAATCTATTTCATGAGTGCCCGTGGCAACGAAGGGTATGCCCGGATTTTGTCTATATTCCAGTAAAAATGGGTGTTCTCCTAATGTGCAGTTAAATCATGTATATAAGCATGGCAATGCCATACGCATATAGTCCTTTAAAACTGGCTGAATTTAACGGTAGGGTAGATTGAAAAACGGGCTGACTGTGCTTCAAGAAGCGTTCAGTAGTAGGGGGTATGCCCTGAAATTTTTAGGAAGAAGTAAATGGATGAGAAAATCCAAAAAGGTGTGTACGAAGTTTCGGTTAATACTTTTCATGGGAAAATCGGTTGCGGATTATAAAATCGGTTCGTTCAATTTCGGCAAAGGTAAACGGCTTTGTTGAATTGTCAAATAATTTTTAAAAAAATTAATGTGTGGGTACTGATTTTTGGGTAGGCGGGCATTTTTGAGGCTGCTTGCAGCAAAATAGTGCTCATCGAAAATGAAAAAAGGCGAGTGGCATGGACAGGCAGAGCATACTCCATTTTACCGTACCAAAATCACCTCCCCTGCAAACTGTTTTTTCTCACCGTATTCTTCCACAATCAACAGGTAGGCATAAACGCCCTGCGTGACTGGTTCGCCCCTGAAATTCCCATCCCATCCCTGCTTGGTGTTGTCGGTGTAGAAAACCTCCTCGCCCCAGCGGTCGAAGACGTGGAGTTCGAATTGTTGCGGCGGGCAGCCCGACGAGAATCGGATGAACTCATCGTTGATGCCATCGCCATTGGGCGAGAAAACATTGGGCAGGTAGGTGTTGCAGATATAATTGGCCAAGATTTCATAGTCCCAGCGGCAACCCACTTCGTCGGTCAAGGTGAGGTGGAATGGCGAAATGCCCTCGTTTGGCAGGACGATGGGGTTGGCGCAGGTGTCGCAGGAAAGTGCCCCGCTTTCCAGCCATTTTATCCGGTATTGCGAGGCAATGGAATTGCTGAACGGCGTGCGGTCGCTGTTGGTCACCTCCACCACACTGTCAATGCCAGCACCAGGCGATGGGTACGACAGCAAATCGGTGATGACGAGCGAGTCGCAGCCAAAAACATTGGAAGTGATAAGAACGGCCTGCTCGCCGGCTTGGTAGTAAGTGCCCCCAATATTGATGGAATCCGTGGGGCATAGCACCTGCACCAAGTTCGTGGTGTCGTTGTGGTAGTAAGAAAGGTTGATGGTCAGGACGGAGTCGCAGCCGAGGGAGTTCACCAAAGAGTCCAAATAAATGCCCGGCGCATCGGCCAAGCTTCCATCGAAAAGCTGGATGGTTTCGCCGGGGCAAAGCACGGAACTGATGCTGGCAGCCGAGTTCGGGTTGAACTGCAGGGCTATGACCACCGTGGAGTCGCAGCCGCCGGGGGTGAGGAGCATTTCCTCGCCGCTGGGATTGGCTTGGTCATACACGTTGCCGTTCACGGTCACGCTGTACCCGTCGCCATCGCAGCGCTTGTTGCCGAGCACAGTATCCTCTATTTGCTTCGCAATGACGATGGTCGTCACAATGGAGTCGCAGCCCTGAAAAGCGGTGAGGGTATCCGAGTAAATGCCCAATTCGTCGTACTGGATGATTTGCCCGCTGGGCAAAATGGTGGTTTCGTTGGGGCAAAGCTCGACCAGCCGGTTGGTCCGATAGACCTCGTCGGCCAACAAACAGGCCAAGGCAAAGATGTTGCAGGTCAGTATGTCGTTGTTGGTTATGATGTCTGGGCCAACGGAAACATCGCCGGGGCCGGTGCAGTAAATGCCGATGTCGCCAGTAACGAGGTCGTTGGTGGCCAGGTCGAGTGCGACGGTCGGCCTCCCGAGGTCGTCCTTTGCCAATATTTCAAAGCCAGTGCTTGGCGTACCCGTAAACACCCCTTGGAAGGAGCCACCCTGAAAAAAAGAATTGATGGTGCCGAAAGGCCCATCGAAGATAGAACCAAGCGAGGTACCAAGCACGGGGGTATTGGGGTTGACATTGTCGTTTTCAAGGGTATAGCCCCACCTCGTTGTTTCCCCTTGGGATATAATTGCCAAATTGTTGTCGCATTCCAATGACCAAGCATAAATGGCGTCCAAGATGCCCGCCGGGAAATAGCTTTGGGTGGCATCCTCGCTGAGGGTCACGGGGTCATAGGCCAAAGAGCCAGTGAACACAATGTCGCAACCTTGGTCATAAATGGATTGGACGGACACTGGCGTGTTCAGTTGTACCAGTTCCATGTTGCAGGAAACAGTCCCATTCTGGCCATAATGGGCCGGGTTGCTCAATTTCTGCGTAAGCCCCGGCTGCATGAAATCGCCATCCAAGGAATAGGAGAAGCAATAAGGGTCGTTCGATGGGCAGTACTCAAAAGTGGAAAGGTAGCAAAGCGTAGTGGTGTTGTCGTCGTCACAGCACGATTGGGCGGCCAAGTGCTGGGCAGCCAATACTGCAAAAACTAAGGGGACAAGGGGACTAACTATTTTGGATTTCATAGGAATGGAGTTGATAGGCGTTCAAAGCGCTCCCAAAATTAGGGCATAACTCATCGCCGATGGCAGTTTAGTCGGGCTGATTTTGTCTGCTCTTACAACATTCTTCATTTTTTGCTGCGCAACAAGTTTTGATTTTTATCAATCATTCCACGAACTGTCAAAAATGAAAACCACCTACCTTTGCACCCCATTTCAACAATTTCAACAATTTCAACCAATTTCCATCATGAATACCCGAAAGGAAAAGGACTCCCTCGGCATCGTAGAAGTACCGATTGACGCCTACTGGGCAGCGCAGACGCAGCGCAGCATACAGAACTTCAAAATTGGCGGCCACCGCATGCCCGCCGAAATCATCGAGGCGTTTGCCTATTTGAAAAAAGCGGCGGCGCTCACCAACCAAGACCTCGGCGTTTTATCGAAGGAAAAAGCTGACCTCATTGCGCAGGTCTGCGATGAAATATTGGCAGGCGGGCTGGCCGACCAGTTCCCGCTCGTGGTATGGCAGACGGGCAGCGGCACCCAGTCCAACATGAACGTGAACGAGGTAGTGGCCAACCGGGGTCATGTCGTCAAGGGCGGGGCGCTCACCGACGAAAAGAAAGTGCTACACCCCAACGATGACGTGAACAAATCGCAGTCCTCCAACGACACATTCCCGACGGCCATGCACATTGCGGCCTATAAGATATTGGTGAAAACGACCATACCCGGCATCGAAAAGCTGCGGGATACCCTTCGGGCAAAGTCGGAGGAATTCATGAACGTGGTGAAAATCGGCCGCACCCACCTGATGGACGCCACACCGCTCACCCTCGGCCAAGAGCTTTCGGGCTATGCTGCGCAACTCGACCACGGGCTTCGGGCCATCCGCAACACCTTGCCGCACTTGGCAGAGTTGGCGCTCGGTGGCACGGCAGTTGGCACAGGCCTGAACACGCCCAAGGGCTATGCCGTTGCGGTAGCAAAAAAAATAGCAGAACTGACGGGCCTGCCCTTCGTAACCGCCCCGAACAAATTCGAGTCTTTAGCGGCGCACGATGCCATCGTGGAATCACACGGGGCATTGAAAACAGTAGCGGTTTCGCTGTTCAAAATAGCGCACGACATCCGAATGTTGGCCAGCGGCCCCCGCTGCGGCATCGGCGAAATCATCATCCCGGACAATGAACCCGGCTCCAGCATCATGCCCGGCAAGGTGAACCCCACGCAGAACGAGGCGATGACAATGGCCATGGCCCAGGTCTGCGGCAATGACGTGGCCATCAACATCGGCGGCATGAACGGCCACTTCGAACTGAACGTTTTCAAGCCCGTCATGATTTTCAACTTCCTGATGTCGGCCCGCCTCATTGGCGATGCCTGTGTCAGCTTCAACGACAACTGTGCGGTGGGCATCCACGCCAACCTGCCCCGCATCAAGCAGAACCTCGACAACTCATTGATGCTCGTCACGGCGCTGAACACACATATCGGCTACGACAACGCCGCCGCCATTGCGAAGAAAGCGCATAAGGAAGGTACCACGCTGAAACAAGCGGCCCTCGACCTCGGCCTGCTCACCTCCGAACAGTTCGACGAGTGGGTAAAGGCAGAGGACATGGTGGGCGAGATGAAGGGGTAAGCTGCAAATTCCGCTGCCTCCCAAGAAGGGTGAGACGTAATTTCTGCAAAGTATCTATTTAGCGTTTTTCCATGCGTCGCCGTGAGGCGGGACTATATTTTTAGGGCGAATCGAAAATTTTGCTTTGCAAAATTTTCGATTCGCCCTTTCCGGGGAGGAGTGGCACACGAAATAAATACTTTGCGAAGCAAAAAACCAATTTGCCGCCCCTTCAAGGAGTCCCGCCTAACGGCTATTTTGAAGCCCTGAAAACTTCGGCAAAAACCGTCCAACCCGCTTGATATAATCCTTGTACGCCGGGTATTTCTCGCTCGAAATCTTCTCGCTGAAATCTGCGCTGCCTTGGAACAGCAACATCAGCAGCACAGCGCCCACGAGCGACCAGTTGAGCCAGCGCCCCGTTGCTGCCACGCTGAACAGGTAGAACGTGAGCCAGATACCCTGCTCGGCGGCATAGTTCGGGTGGCGGATGTTCGCCCAAAGGCCCGTGTCCACATAGCCCTTGGCATAGCCTCCTGTGAGTGGTTCGCCTGCGGCAATGCGGCGGTGCTTCTCTTGCTGGAAGTTCCATTGCTGCTGGTCGGCGATTGTCTCAATGACCACCAGTCCAAGGAAAAACCCTGCCGCAAAGCCGTCCAATAGGCCAAGCGGCTTGTCCGTGCCCTGCCAGGCCATCACAGCAGGTAAAGTGAAAAGTAGCACCAAACTCATTTGATAAAAAGAAATGAAGCCAAGGTTGAAGGCAGCCCATCGCAGGCGGCCACTCAGGAGCGGCATCTTCCGCAGCACACTCCAACGGTAGTCCTCTTCTCCCGACCACGGCACCCAAGAGTAGCCGCCCCGCCGCCAGAAGTTGAACGAAAGGCGTAGCCCCCAAACCGTAGCCAGCACTGCCATCAGGACCATGCGGTCGTCGAAACCGCCTGCCACGGCGAAGTACCAAGTATAGATGATGGGCATGATGCTCCACAGCTTGTCCACTTGGCTGCAATTGCGGGTGATTTCGCTGACGAGAAAGCAGGTGAAAGCCACGCCGCACATCAGCTTCAGCATAGCCAGCAGCATGTCCCATTGCTCAGGGGCAAGGGGTGCGTCGTATTGGAAGGCGATGATGGGCAGCACAATCAAGGCCAACAACAGGAGTACAATGATCTTTAACATAGGACGATGGTTAGGCGGCAAATATATTTCATGGTTTCATTGTTGGATTGTTTCATTGTTGGATTGTTGTGGTTTGGGCTTTTTTCAAAACCTTTGTACCGATAAATGGCCCAACGAAATCAGTAGGGATTTTGGGATTGATGCAGTTTGTTACTGTGCAGCCAGCCCCACAATCCGCATTCCTTTGTCATTCCCGAAGGGAACCTAATCCATCATCGTGCGCATAGACTCCTACCTGGTACAACAAGGCCACTTCCCCTCCCGCGAGCGGGCACAGCTTGCCATCAGGGCTGGGCAGGTGCTGTGCAATGGCCGTCCCATCACCAAGCCCTCGCACGAGGTACAGCCCACCGACTCCATTGAAGCCATGAGCGACCCACTGCGCTACGTGAGCCGGGGCGGCCTGAAACTCGAAAAGGCCATCCGCTCCTTTCAGCTTGATTTTCAGGGGCTTACCGTCCTCGATGTGGGAGCCAGCACTGGTGGTTTCGCCGATTGCGCCTTACAGCACGGTGCCGCCAAGGTAGTGGCCGTTGACGTGGGCAAGGGCCAGTTGGTGGCATCGCTCCGCAATGACACACGGGTCGTTTTTTACGAAGACCAGGACATCCGAAAAATGACGCTGGCGCAAATGGGCGGCCAGCCCACCGATGCGCTGGTCTGCGATGTGTCGTTCATTTCGCTGACCCATGTGCTGCCCTCTTTCCCCAAGCTGCTGCGTCCCGGTGGCTTTGCCGTGCTCCTCATCAAACCTCAGTTCGAACTGGAACAACGCACTGCCCTGAAAGGCGGTATCGTGAAGGATGAGAAATTGCGCCAGCAAGCCATCCGGCGGGTAACTGACTGTGCCCAAGGGCTTGGGTTCCAGCAGGTCGGCTTGGTAGAAACAGACATTGAAGAGGGAGAGAAGAAGAACATAGAGTACCTACTGTTGCTAAATCGAAGTTGAAATGCCCAAAGGATGGCGGCTATTTGGTTCGGCAGCGATAGTTCCATTCTCTAAAAAATTCAAGTTGCGTAGCACCATAGCGTTCAAAACTGTGTTTTTCAGCGGCTTCACCGCCGAAAAAGAGATTTAGGCTAAGTCATTCGCAACTTACGCTAAGAAAAAAATGGTTGACTTTCAGTGGTGATGTGCCGTTTTTGCCAGTAAATTCTATCTTGGCATCTTCATCAATTGCGCCAATATGAAATACATTGCCTGCCTCCTGCCGTTCGTCTTCATCGTTTCCTGTAAAACCTCGCACCATACCTCCGACCCCGCCCGCTGGCAAGCGCAGGCCGACCGCGTCACCATCTTCCGAGACGATTTTGGGGTACCACATATCTATGGAAAAACAGACGCCGATGCCGTGTTCGGGATGCTTTACGCCCAGTGCGAAGACGATTTCAACCGGGTGGAACGGAACTATATCTGGGCCATTGGCCGATTAGCCGAGGTGGAGGGCGAAAAGGAACTGTACAGCGACTTGCGTGCCCGCCTATTCATGACGGAAGAGGAGGCAATCGCCCAGTATGACAGCGCCCCGAAATGGCTGAAAAAACTCTGCAACGCCTTTGCCGACGGCGTGAACTACTACCTGTACACGCATCCCGAAGTGAAGCCCAAACTGCTCACCCGTTTCGAGCCTTGGTTCCCGATGTACTTCTTCGAGGGCAGTATCGGCGGGGATATTGAGTCCATTTCGACGGAGGGGATTGAGGGGCTTTATTCGGAAATTGGGAAATTGGGAAATTTGGAAATTGGTATGCCAAAGTTAGGCGGTGACTTCAAGTCACCGCCTAACTTGCCAACGCCCGACGACGAACCTCGTGGCTCCAACGGCTTCGCCCTGTCGGGCAAAATGACGGCCAGCGGCCATGCCATGCTGCTCATCAACCCGCACACTTCGTTCTACTTCCGGCCCGAAATCCATGTTGTGAGTGAAGAGGGGCTGAACGTCTATGGAGCGGTCACTTGGGGACAATTCTTTGTCTATCAAGGGTTTAACGAAAAAACGGGCTGGATGCATACCTCGTCCTACACCGATGTGATGGACGAGTTCGTGGAGACTGTCACCGAAGAAAACGGCCAGTTTTACTACAAGTATGGCTCGGAAAAACGCCCTGTCATTGCGAAGCAAGTGACCCTGAAATACAAGGACGGCAAGGAGATGAAGCAGCGGAAATTCCCCATTTATCGCACCCATCATGGGCCGATTACAAGGGCAGCGAAGGTCGGGGAGGTTTCGAACCTCCCCGACCTTGGGCAACACTGGGTCGCCACCGCCATGATGTGGAAGCCCGTACAGGCACTCACGCAATCGTTCACCCGCACGAAACTGAGCAATTACAAGGAGTTTCGGAAGATGATGGACATCCGCACGAACTCCTCCAACAGCACCGTCTTTGCCGATGCGGAGGGAAACGTGGCCTTTTTTCATGGCAATTTCGTCCCGAAAAGAGACCAGCAATTCGACTACACCAAACCCGTGGACGGCTCCAACCCCGCCACCGATTGGCAGGGACTGCACGATGTGAAGGACTGCATCATGGCCGTGAACCCGCCCAATGGTTGGCTGCAAAACTGCAACTCCACGCCCTTTACCTGCGCTGGCGAGAATAGCCCAAAACCAGCGGATTACCCCGTCTATATGCGGCTTCCTGCGGAAAATTTCAGAGGAATTCACGCCGTGCGTTTGCTCAAGGAGCGCCGTGATTTTACCCTCGATAAATTGATTGAAACGGCTTACGACCCGATGCTGCCGGGGTTTGAGAAATTGATTCCGGGCCTTGTTGCGGCTTATGATGGGGCAGATTCCCAAGGGAAAGAAAAGTCCATTGCCCCAGCTATTGAAGTGCTCCGCAAATGGGATTTCCGAGTGAACAAAGAGAGCGTAGCCATGACGCTGGCGCACTACTACGGCAACCTTTATGACAACAAGGGCGAAGACCCAGAGGATTTCAGTGGCATGGAGCGCATCAATTATTTTGGGACTGGCTCGCCCGAAAAGGAACGGTTGGCCATTTTCAAGGAGGCCATGCAGAAACTCACTGCCGATTTTGGCCGCTGGGACGTACCCTGGGGTGAGGTGAACCGCTTCCAACGCCTGACCGGGGACATTGAGCAGCCGTTCGATGATGCAAAACCGAGCTTGGATTGCGGCCTTGCCTCCGGCAAATGGGGCGCATTGGCCAGTTTTGGCGCAAACACCTACAAGGGAAGCAAGCGTATTTATGGAACCAGCGGTAACAGCTTTGTGGCGGTGGTGGAGTTCGGCCCGAAGCTGAAGGCCAAGAGCCTGCTGGCTGGTGGCGAGAGCGGCGACCCCAAGTCGCCCCATTTCTACGACCAAGCGCAGCGCTACGTGGACAGGCAGTTCAAGGAGGTGGCGTTTTATAGGGAGGATGTGGAGAGGAGGGCAAAAAAAAGGTACAAGCCTGGTGAATAAGGCATCAATGGTTTACCACAACTGTTTTTGAAACACTTCCATGCTCATTGGTCAAACGCACGAAGTAGAGGCCGTTTGGCAAATCCACAACGGGTACTTCCAATAAATTATCGAGGTCAACAGCTGCTTGGCGGTGTACGATTTGTCCTGTGGTGCTGAGTAATTCCAATGAACCAAGCCCGAATTGACCATTTAATTTCACTAGAAAGGACTGATGTGCCGGATTGGGAGAGATTGCAAAATGGACTTGATTCTCTAATAATGGTGATGTGCCAGATAATGTGCATTCATCAAAAGGGCGATAGCTGAAAACGCCGTCTTGAAAGCAGCGGAAGTAGATGTTCCAACCATCAACTGCTGAATTGCAGAAACCATCGAATGGGAAAAAATAGCTGCAAAATAAACTGTCGGTTTGCATTAAAGAGCCAACTAACCCTATTCCTTCCAAAACTAAATAATTGGTGTCAACCAAAGTGTTCCCAATTAAATGGATATATTGGAATTTACGATTAACATTTCCCAAATTGATTACGCCCGCATCAAGCAAAATATACATTGCATTCCAAGGAAGCCTCAAAGTGTCTCCAATGTTTAAATTGAAATCATAAAATATTTCAAAAACTTCTTCAAAGGAATTATAAATAAAAACCTGTTCATCATTCTCATAAACATAATTCACTTTTGGTGGAGAATCCAAAGGGTAATGGGTGACAATTTTGCATGCTATACCATGAAGGATAGTATCACCCTGAACAACCATTGAATGAATACCATAATTGTTAGGATTCCAGCCACCATAAACCTCATACTGCCAAATCTGTCCTTCTTTCAACCAAATTTGGGAATAGAGTGGCATTGCCCAAGTCATAAATAAGAATGTCAAGGACGTAATAGCAAGCAGCGCATAGATTCTATTTTTCATAGCTGAAATTTTGCCGTAAGTTAAATCAAGACTCCCCTAATCCAACATCAATCAACCATATTTGTCATCTGCCAAGCAAACCCCGCAGCCCCTACCGCACCCGCGAACTCAGTGAACTGTGCTTTCAATACCGTCACCCGCTTGCCGCCGGGCCGCCATTCGTAGAGTTCGATGAAATCGGCCAGTGGTATGAACAGCGCATCGTCGGCCTTGGTGATGCCGCCGCCCAAAACGACCACCTCCGGCGAGAAAATATTGCCGATGGTGCTGATGGCCACGGCCAGTTTCCGCACGGCATCCAGCCAGAGCCAGGTAGCGAAGTGGTCGCCCCGTTGATAGGCCTGTACTACTTCCAGCGTGGAGCGGAAGCGGCCATGCGAGCGGTGTGGCACGGTCTCATCGCCAAAGGCGTCCTCCAAGCTGCCGGGGCTGCCGGTCGAGTCGAGTTTGGCGTCGGTGGCGTTGATGGAGAAATGGCCGAGGTGGCCCGCCACCTGCCCCATGCCTTGGTACAACTCCCCATTGATGAGGATGCCCCCGCCTACGCCCGTTCCGAGGGTGAGCAGCACGGCGTGTTTTTTTCCTTTGGCTGCGCCAAAACGGGCCTCTGCCATGAGGGCTGCATGGGCATCGTTGAGCACCCAGACCCGCTCGCCGAAGAACTCCGACCAGTTGAAATGCTCCAGGCCCCATAGCCTGCCGGGCATGGTGTGGATGGCCGAGTTGTCGGCATTGGCGATGCCGGGGGCGGAGAGGCCAACTGCCCCGACCTCACTATCGAATTCCTTTTTCAGGTTGAGGAACACATCCCGCACAGCGCCCTTCCATCGCTGCTCATCTTCTGGGCGGTTGTGCTGCCCCGTGGGTGCCGTGGCCTGGTGGACGCAGTTGCCCGCCTCGTCCACGACGATGGCCTTGATGTTGGTGCCGCCGATGTCAATGCCGATGCTGTACATTAGGAAATTGGGAAATTGGGAAATTGGGAAAGTAGGAAATCGTGCATGGGACACAATTTCCTAATTTCCCAATTTCAGATTTCAAAACGCATCCACCTCCTCATACGCCTTTATCAGCGCCATTTCCCCGGCCTTGCCTTCGCCGAAGTTGCCGTGCTCCATGCCAAGGACGCCCGTGAAGCCCTTGTCGTGGATGTGCTTGAAAAGGTTTTTGTAATTGATTTCGCCCGTGGTAGGTTCCTTGCGGCCCGGCTCGTCGCCGATTTGGAAATAGCCGATTTCCTCCCAGCAAAGGTCCATATTGTAGGTCATGCGGCCTTCGTTGCGCTGCATGTGCCACATGTCGAACAGGATTTTGCAGGAAGGTGAATTGACAGCCTTGCAGAGCAGGTAGGTCTGGTCGGAGTAGCGCATGAAGAGGTCGGGCGTATCGCTGAGGGGTTCGAGCACCATGACGAGGCCATGCGGCTCAAAGATTTCTGCGCCACGGCGCAACGACTCGACCACATTAGCGGTTTGGATGCCCATCGGTAGGCGGCGGTCGTAGTTGCCGGGCACGACGGTCATCCATTTGGCGTTCACCCGTTTTGCCACGTCAACGGCTTCTCGGCAAGTCTTCACAAACTTGTCCCGCCACTCCTTGTCGCCGCTGGTGAGCGAGGTGGAGAGCGGCCAGTTGTCGAATGACACCACGAAAACGCCCATCGTCATGCCCAATTTGGCCATTGTTTCGCCGATTTTGGACTGCATCTCCGGGGTGCGGCCCATCATGCCGTTGTCTTCCATAGCAGTGAAGCCTTGGTCGTGCATGAATTTGAGTTGGTCAATCAAGTCCTTGCCCGCCGATTGCTCGAACATGCCAAAGTGCGGGGCATACTTCATCTTGAACTTGCGGGCAGGGGCATTGATGCCGTTGCTGGCGGTACCGACAGAAGCACCGGCGGCTACTGCCGTTGTGGTGAGAATGCTATTTTTCAAAAAACTGCGTCGTTGCATGTGTGATTTATTTTGCTTTGATGAAAAATGGCTGGACAGCATTCTTTTTGATGTTGAGCGGAAACATGGCTGCCAAGTCGCCGTTTCCGATGCTGGCCAGTTGCGGAGCGAAAGGTAGCAATCTTTCAAAAAAGATGGATGCTATATGCAGGTATCGCTTTTTTTATGAAAAGCTGCCATATCTTTGCAGGCCGCTATTGTAAGCGGGAGGTTCACAAGGAATCTTGTAATACCCTGTGGCCATGTTTTTTGAAATACTGGAATTGTTTTTTGTTAGCCAATGCGATAGCAGCCAGATTTAGTAGCCTTAGACTGCTAACTGCCTACTGTCGAACTCGTTTGCCCCTTTGGGGCTAACTCATCAGGAGAGATGCCGGAGTGGTCGATCGGGACGGTCTCGAAAACCGTTGTACGGGCAACTGTACCGAGGGTTCGAATCCCTCTCTCTCCGCAAAATATTGAAAATCAGGATTTTGCAACGTGTTTTGGCCTGATTTTCATTGCAAGTAAAAGCAAAAAAATGATTCACTTTTTTTGGGGCGAAGCCGCCAAAAAATGAGAGATATTTATTTTTGAATCTTAAAGGAAAAACTCAAATCAAAGGATTTGAAAGCAAGACAAGCTCGCAACCAATTATCCCCCCATGCGGACAATGCTTTTTAAGGACTTCAAAAGCGTCGTATGCTGCTTCTGAAGTTTGCGTCAAAATTGCCCGTCATGGCGGCCTTTGGGTCGTTCAGTGTAGCATTGAAATGCCGATAAAAATTGCAGGTCATGGGTGCAGCCCCAAATCAGAACATAATCCCGCCCATTACCCGCAAGCCGTAATTTCAGCTATTCTCAGCTGCCCATAGCAAAGTTGCTTCGCAGCTCATTTTGCCCTATCCTTCTGATTATCAGTTTTTTATACGGATTCAACAGTTCGGTGTACCATGATTGGCACATGGTGGGCAACCTTACTGTTTTAGGTAAATCAGGCACGAAGGAAAGGGTGCTCGCCGTTCGTTTCCTCAAAAATTAGCGCGTTTAGGGAAGCGGTTTTCACTTTGTCCGTCTGCGTCAAAACACTTCAACATAAGTGCTGCGGCTAATTCTACGCGTCAACAACCGTTTTTTCCACCCCGAAAGGGAATTTGCCAACAAAATGCGTCCATTGATTGGTTTCACGCCATCCAATTTGGGCATTTTCAAGTTGGCCTTCTCGCATAAGTCCAACCCCTCCGACAAGGCTTATGCCATGCAGAACAACGAGCGATTGGAGTTCTTGGGAGATGCCGTTCTCGGCACCATCGTGGCGGAATACCTTTTCATCAAGTACCCCAACGCAGACGAGGGCTTCCTTACGAAGATGCGCTCCAAAATCGTGAAGCGAAACACCCTGAACAAGATAGGCGACAAGATGGGCCTCGACATGCTACTACAGGACTACAGCCAGACCCGCCTCAGCCGCTCCATGCTCGGCAATGCGGTGGAGGCGCTCGTCGGGGCAGTCTATCTCGAAAAAGGCTACCCAGCCACCAAGCGCTTCGTCATCCGTAAAATACTCCGCAACTACGTGGACGTGCACGAATTGGAGAGCTACGACGACAACTACAAGAGCCAACTCCTTGAATGGTGCCAAAAGAACGGCCAAACCGTCAGCTACAAGCTCGTGGCCCGGTACAAGTTCGAGAAGCGTGACCGCTTCAAGGTGGCCGTGATGGTGGACAACAAGAAGGTGGCAACTGCCGACGATTTCAACAAAAAGAGCGCCGAGCAGACCGCCTCCGAAAAGGCTATGGTTCTCCTTGGCATCATCTCGGATAGCGGCGAACATAATTTCAATGAGGAAGAGGAAGAAGAGGAGCAAGAGCACGAGCACGAAAGCTGATATGTGGTTGGGTTCTTCGTATCCAATTAGTTTCAAATGCACATCGCCGGAAGTCAGCACCTAATAAACATGAATCATCCCTAATCTTCGAGGGACGGTATTCAAAAAGGTTGGAAGCGGATGATTTTCTGAGGAACATCACCCGCTTCCAACCACAAATAATAGCGGCGGCGGCATCCCTGTCTGACGACAGGCAGGGAAGATGCCGCCGCCGCTATTATTTGTAGGTTTTCGGTGGTCTTGCTTCGCAAAACCACCGAAAACCCACTTTTTGAATCAACCCTTCGGTCAAAATTCGGGATGACTCATGTTTTAGGGCGAAACGGCATGCTGACCAGATACCAAGCAGCTTGACATAGGTTAACCTTAGCACCCAATCCGCAATCCGCAATCCAATCATCCGCAATCCTAAAACTCCCCCCGCCAGGTCAGAATCGGTATCAAACCCAATTGGCGTTTTTCCAAGACCTTGTTTTTTACGCTGTCAAAATAATGGTGCTGGATGTTCTTTCGAATCGTGAGGTTTTGGATATCGAGCGACAGCATGGAGTTTTTCCCCATTTTATTCCATTTCCTGTACAAGCGAAGGTCAATGCGGAAATAGTCCTTCAGTTTCAATGAATTGCTTGTCTTCCAATCAAAAACAGTATGCTCCTGAGTTGCAGATACATCCTGCAAAATCGGCTGCTCCCTAAAACCGCCAAGCCATGCCAATCGGCTGCTGATTCCGTTGATGATGGTCTTGCCTTTTTTTTCCTTCAGGAACTCCCGTCCGCCCGTCAAGTTCAACGTGTAGCGGCCATCGAAACGGGTACTGCGCCAATCTTGGTTTATATCTGGTGCTTTTATGGCATATTCGGAGCGGTAGAGCGACCCCGCCAAGAGGAAGAAATAACGGTTGGTCAGGTATTTTTGGAAGGAAATATCAAGGCCGTAGTTGCGCCCCTCGCCGATGCTCCTAAACGAAATCGGTGTTAAGCCTACCGAACTGTTTAAAATGGCTTGTGACAAATCCACCACGTTCAACAGGGGAATCGCACCATTCTCTGTACCATAAACAGGCTGGTCAAACAGTCGAAGATAATAGGTTTCTGCCTTGAAAATCAATGAGTTATTGAAAGAATGCTGATACCCGGCCACTAAATGGTGTGCCAAAGGTGTAGAAGGGTATCCAGTGGTAAACTTCGATTTTAGGGCGTTCACCTGAAGCGGTAAAAGCTGGCTGTGCAGGCCATACGAAAGGCTCAGACGCCCTTGCCCAATTTGATAGCCCAAGGCCAATCGAGGCTCAGGCACCAATTGGCTTCCAATCAAATCATAAACACTGAAGCGGACCCCAGCAGTGAAATCCAGCCTGCCGAAATCGGCCTGCCAATCGAAATAAGGTTGAAACAACCATCCATTTGCCGTGCCACTGTTTTCCCATTGCACAATGGGCCTTTTGAAATAAGTGTCGAACTCGCCGCCATAGTTCATGATGTCTGCACCGAGCTTCCAGCGGTGCGTCCCGTTTATTTTATGGCTAAAAACCGTGGCGAAGCCCGCCTTTCGTTCCCGCATCAAATCATTTTCCCAGCGCTCATCTTTGGCCACATAGTCAGCCGTGCGGGTATGCTCTAGGGCTGAAAGGACGGCCACTGTCCGCCACACGCTCCGCTTTCCCAATGGCTTCACGTAAGTCAGGCCCGCTGCGCCCATTTTCGATTGAAAATCAATGTTGAAAAGCTCCTTTTCAATCTTCGCCGAATCGGGGTTGGGCGAATTGTACAGCGTGCTGCTCTTGCCGCCCATGCCGAAAAGGGTAAAGCTGCCACCCTTTTTGCCCGGCAAGGCAACCTGAAAAGCCAAGTCCTGAAAAGCCGTTTCCTCGCCCCCAAAATCGGCACCCATCGCCGTCAGAAGGCCCGTGAACGAGTAGCGATAGTTTGCCAAAAATGAGGGTGATTGTGACTTTTCTTTTAGGGGGTGAGGGGCATTGATTGGTGATGGCCTGTCCGCCGTGGGCCGTCCGCCGTGGGCCGTCCACCGTGGGCCGTCCACCGCCAAGGGCCCTTCCGCTGCTGCTTCGATACCAATGAAACCAGCTTGCGCAATGAACTCGTGTTGTTGGTCATTGCCCTTTCGGAACGACATGTCCATGATGCCACCGAGGGCATTGCCGTACTGCGCCGGAAAGGCTCCTGTGAGCATGGAACTGTTGCCAAGCAACTGTGCGCTGAGGATGTTCACGCCACCGCCTGCCCCCGTGGGCCTATCGCCGAAGGTGCCAGCGTTGGCCGTGTGGTTGGGGTTGACGATTTCCACGCCTTCGAGACGCCATTGCAGGGCATTGGGCGAGTTTCCCCGCACGGAGATGATGTTCGTGCCGTCGTTGTCGCCCGCTACGCCGGGATAGGCCATCGCCAAACGGGCCGGGTCAAAATTGGTGCCGGGGAAGCGGAACTGCTCCTCCACACTGAAAGTCAGGCGGTTGAGGGTCGTCGAGGAGGAATTGCTCAAGGAAGAGGCCTTCACCACCACGGTTTGCAAACTGTCAGCTCGCTCCCTAAGCTGAACGTTCAGCACGGTCTCCCGCCCCGATTCGACGAGGACTTCGGTGATGATGAGTGGCTCGTGGCCCAAATAAGAGACTTTTACTTCATAGCGGCCCACGGGCAATTTTTCCATCGAATAAACACCTGACAATGAGGTGGTTGTGCCAATCAAAGGATTAGTTTTGGGCAATTGAATGGAGGCCCCGGCCAGCGGTTCGCCTGAGTCCGCATCGGTCACCGTGCCACGGAGCGTCTGTCCCGGCGTTTGTGCCAACAGAAAGGTTGCGAAGCAATAAAAGGAAGCCAAAAATGGTAGTAATCTTTTCATGGCAAATCGTATATAAGACGCAAGTTGCGTGTGCGCCAATCCAAATCTCTTTTTCGGCGGCTTGTATCTCTTTTGCGCAGGGTTGTTTTATAGAAATTGCTGTGCAATTTTTATAAAACAACCAAAAATTACTCCCCAGGAGCGGCGACGGAGCCGCCGCTCCTGGGGAGTAAGGAGAATTTGGGGGCGGAACGCCCCCAAGCCCCCTGTCACGCTAAATAGATACGACTTCGCCGCCGAAAAAGAAATTTAAACTGAGTTTTTGCGGGCGGAGGCCCGCAAAAACTCAGTTTTGAATGGGGGCTATGGCGCTCCGCAACTTGTGTTATAACAGCAAAGGTGACACCTTCTATCGAAAGTGTCACCCTTGATTGTGTTAAACTGGCTCGGTTCAGGCCACTTTCTTAGGCGGCAAATCAAAGGCCACTGCCTCGTGCTGGAAGCCATGCGCCTTGTGCGAACCATCGCAAAAAGGCTTGTTGGCGCTGTGGCCGCAGCGGCAAAGCGAGACGATGGTGCGGCCTTGCAGCCCATAGGCATTGCCCTGTGGGTCAACGATTTCGAAGTCGCCGTCCACCTTGATGGAGCCGTTGTTGTTGATGGTTATTTTTGTTTTTTCCATGTTAGCTGTGATTTTTTTGCGGTGCAAAAATGGCCAACTTTCTACTTCAATGGTTGGCAAAGTTTTCGGAATGCCAGAGAAACGCCTGTTGGTCCGGTTTACGCACATTGGCGGGTTGTCCAGCGGTTGTTTTGTTCAAGGTAAAGTGGAACGTAGTACCCAATTCCCCATCCGACTCGACCCAAATACTTCCTCCGTGGGTCTCCACAATTTTTTTGCAGATGGCAAGGCCAATGCCCGTTCCCTTGAACTCCTCTTTTGAGTTAAGACGCTTGAAGATGGTGAAAACTTCTTCCTGCTTATTTTTGGGTATCCCGATGCCATTGTCCTTCACTTTGAAATGATAGAAGGCCCCGGAATCGGTTACCCTCACTGTGATTTCAGGTTGGCGGCTGGCCGGCACGAACTTCAGTGCATTGTCCAAAAGGTTTTGCAAGAGTTGGTACAACTGTGTAGGGTTGCCAGTCACCACGGGAAGTTGGTCGCTGGTCACACTGGCCCTCCTCGACGCTATATCTTCATGAAGCAGTCGCAAGGCGAGGTCGAACCTCTCTTGCAGATTGACAGCTTCCACTTCCACTTCCACTTTGCCTATCTTCGAATAGGCGAAAATATCTTCCAGCAAGGCGTTCATGTGCTTGGCAGCCTCGGTGATGAATTTAAGGAAGGACACCCCATCTTCATCAAGCTGTTGGCCATAGCGCCGATTGATGAGCGAGGAATAGTTGCCGATGGTGCGCAGGGGTGCCTTGAGGTCGTGGGAGGCAAGGTAGGCGAACTGTTCAAGTTCTTTGTTGGCACTCTTCAGTTTTTCGTTGGCCTGATGGATTTCCTCATACTGATGCTCAATCTGCTTGTTCTTGGCATCCAACTGGAGGCTGTAGCTGCGCTGTTTTTTGAGCAGGCGATACCCGACCAGCAAGAAGCAGAACAACAACACCAAGCCCGCCAACAAGGAAATGATGAACCGGCCCTTTTCCTTTTCCATCTCCCTCAGTGCCGCCAACTCTGCGTTTTTCTTCTCCAACTCGTAACGGTTGCTTAGGTTCGCAATCCTGACCTTGGTGTTTTGGTTGTTCAGGCTGTCGTTGATGGCGATGAACTTTTCGATGTAAATAAACGCAGCTTCCCGTTGCCCACAGCTTTTGTTCGCTTGTACCATTTTCTCAAGCACATCCCGTCTGAGCGGGCTTAGGGTAAGCAGTTCGGCATCGGCCAAGGCTTGTTTTATCAATGAAATGCCCTCATTGCACCGCCCGCTCAGCGCCAAAGTCTCTCCGAGGCAGGCTTTTGTCAACGCTGATTCTTCGGGCAGCCCGGCCTGCTTGAAAGTTGCAAGCGCAAGGTTGAATAACTGTATGGCCTCCTTGAACCGTCCCATTTTTGCCAATGTGAGCGCAATGGTATGGTTGCAATAGGCATTGTTATATAGGCTGCCCACAGTGTCAGTTAGCTCGCAAGACCTTATTTTGTAGGAAAGTGCTTCTTCGTACTTGCCGGTATTGTGGCAAATATCGCCCAAGAGGTCAAGGTTGAAGCTCAACTCCTCCGGCAGGTCCAATTGTTCGAAAATAGCAGAGGATGTGAATATATGGTTCAATGCCCTTTCGTAGTCCTTTTGGCGCACCTCGATTTCGCTGAGCACCTGATAGCTCAACCCAAGATTATAAGAGTCCTGCACTAGTTCCGTTGACCGCAGCCGCATGAGGGCTATTTCGTGGGCCACATCGTAGTTGCCCATGTAAAAATGGTTCTGCGACACCATGCGCAGAATAGCCATCGAATCTATCCTGTTCAATTTCTTCGGGAAGTCTTTCAGTAGCAGGTAAAGGCATTCATTGGCACCTTGGTAATTGGACAACCAGAAATTGGCCTGGGCGAGTTGATAGTTGGCTTCAACAATGATTGGGGAATCTTTCTCGGTGATTGCCAGTTCGGTTGACCCAGTCAACAGCTCTTTTGCCAAAAGGAATTCTTCGTCCTCCAAGCAGGCAATTCCTGCGGTGAGCAACGCCCCGGCATTTTGACCCTCATTTTGTGAAAACAAAGAATGGGCTGGCGCAAAGGCAAGCAACAGGCAAATCGCCAAAAACGGCATACGCCATACCTCCTTCAAGGGGTGTTGCACGATAGCTGTTTGTTTTGACATGATAAAGGTTTGGGCAAATGATATGCCACCTTAGCCCAATTGCCTAAAGTTAATATTTTGAAATTCAATTCCCATCATGCACAACCTTCCGTGTCCAATTTGTTGGGTATATCGGAAAAATGCACCCGTTCAATGCTAACCAAGCCATCGTCGAAATTCGAGGCTTCTCGAAGGGACGGCAAGGCAAATTGGTACATTCGCAATCATCCAATTTACAGCCCCTGCTCCAACCGCCCAAGCCCCCGCAGCACACAGCTCTCCGTATGCGGGTGAATGAACTCGCCATTGAACAACATTTTGCGAAGCTGCTCCAATGACAATTCCCGAACCCGGATATCCTCCCCGTCGTCGAGCGACTGCCCAGCAGTTTTCACGGCGCCAATGGCCAGGTAGTGGTGTACATAGCTGTCCATGAACACCGGATTGGCGGCCACGCAGCCGAGGTAGTACCAGTCGGGGGCTGAGTAGCCCGTTTCTTCCAAGAGTTCCCGCTTGGCGGCGGCTTGGTGGTCTTCCCCGGCATCCACCATGCCACCGGGCATTTCGAGGGAGTAGGCCATGATGCCAAAACGGAAATTGTCGGCCATGACCACGTTCTGTTCAGGCGTAAGGGCCATTACGGTCACCGAGTCGTTCCCAGTGAGCGTCACGATGCGGACGTCGTGGCCGTTGCGGGGGTTGCGGAGGTGGTCGAAGCGGGCCTTGAACAGGTTCAGGTCGGCCATTTCAGGCTCGGAATGGAGGCGCTCCCAGGCGTCGTGTTTCATAAAGGAAGACGATAGACAATAGACATTAGACATTAGACAACAGACATTAGAGCTTAGGCATTAGATAAAGAACTGTAAATCAATCCAATGCAATACGCTATCTAACATCTAATGTCCATTATTTAACCCAAGTTGCGGATAACCCAACCTAAACCTCTTTTTCGGCGGCTTCGCCGCCGAAAAAGAGGTTTAAACGGTGTTTTTGCGGGCCTCCGGCCCGCAAAAACACCGTTTTGAACGGAGGGCTATGGTGCTCCGCAACTTGAGTTATACTTTAAAACCCACAATTCAAGTTCACCCCAATGTTCCGATAAGTTGGCTCGGAAAGGCTCAAGCCTGTGTACCCATCGGGGTCCATGAATGGTACTTTGGTGAAGAGCAATAAGTTGCGCCCGATGACGGAAATATTCAACGATTTGAAAGGCGTTTTCTGCACCCAAGCCGAAGGAGCCGACCAAGTTAGGGTAGCCTCCCGCAACTTCACGAAGGTGCGGTCGTAGAGCACTGCCTCGTCAATGCCGTTCACATAAGTATCGAAGAGGTAGTCAATATACTTGACCTTGGTCTCGTTCGGGGCAAACTTGCGGGTATCGCTCACGAGGTTGCCTTGGATGTCCCATTCGGCGGCGCCGTCGGTCACCGTCACCCCGTCAAGGAGCCAAGTGGCCTGCCCGGCGTAGCTCTCGTCCCGGTAGTGGTTGGCGGTGTTGGGGTGGGTGCCGCCTTCGTAGAGCTTGGCCTCCACGCCGTTGTACATCTTGCCGCCCACCCTGCCGTCGAATAGGAAGCTGAGACTGAAGTTTTTCCAAGAAATGGAATTGCTCAAGCCCCAGACCCAATCGGGGTCGAGGTGGCCGAGGTTGATGGGATGGTCAATCCAGATGGGGTGGCCGTTGGCGTCCACCACGATTTTGCCGTCGGGCGAGCGCTGCCATGCCCAGCCCCTGTACACGTCAATGCGGTCGCCGATTTTCACGCCTTCGAGCAGGGTGTCGCCGCCATAGAACTCGGTGCGGTAGCTGTGCGCTTGGCTGTAGTTGGCGCTGATGTCCCAACGGAAGTCGGCGGTCTTCACGGGCGTTGCTGAAAGCACCAATTCAATGCCCCGGCGGTTGACGATGCCGCCATTCACCAACCTGCTGTCGTAGCCGGAGGCTTGCGAAACGGGCGCCTGCACGATGAAGTTCTGGTCGTCGTAGGTGAAATAGGTGAAGTCAAGCCCGAGGCGGTTTTTCAGCAGCTTCAGCTCAGCGCCGTACTCTTGCGAGATGGTCTGGTTGGGCTTGATGTCCGGCGAAATGAGCGAGCCGGGCAGTTCGAGCGAGAGGTTTCCGTCCCAGCGTTGGCCCGTGTTGAAGATGGGCAGCGTGTAGTATGGGTCGGGGTCGGTACTCACGTTGGCCCAAGCGCCCCGCAGCTTTGCGAAGCTGATGAAACTGGGCATCTTGAACATCTCGGAGAGCACGAGGCCGAGCGTTGCCGAAGGGTAGAAAAAGGAGTTGTACGGCTTTTGCAGTGCCGAGGTCCAGTCGTTGCGGCCCGTTATGCCGACATAGACCATGCGGCGGTAGTTCAAATCGGCATAACCATAGACGCTTTTCACCTCTTTTTCCCGCAGTTCATTGGCCGTTTGCGCTGGCGCAATGGAGTTGCTCAGGCTGTAGTAGCCGGGGATGTTCAGCCCAACGGTATTGGAGGTCACCCGTCCGAAGCCATTGAAGCGATGACTGGCACCGCCGCTTACGGTCAGTTCGAGGTCGTCGCCCAAGAGCGATTTGTTGTAGGTCAAAAGGGCGTCGGAGATGATTTGAAACGTCTCGTCCCTGCGCAGCCAATAGTTGCCGAAAGGCGATGCCCCGCTGCTGTAGTAGATGAAGCTGTACGGGGTCTTGCGGTCGGTGAAGGTGTTGTTCGTGGTGATGCCGCTGCGCACCATGAACTTGAGGTCTTTCGTGAAATCGTAGGTCACGTTGGCCTGCCCGACCACGACGTTGCTCGTCCAGGATTTGAGGTACTCGTTGGCCAGGTACCACGGGTTGTTGTACCAAGTGTAGTTGTAGGTCTTCTGCTGCGTGCCCTCCTTGCCCGGTTGCCAATAGTCCTGCATATCGTTGATGTCCACCTCCGGCCCCATCCACAGCACGATGTTGTAGAAATAGTTGTCGGCGCCATACCCGGCGCTGGGGTAGTTGGGCGAGTACTGTCGGTTGTAGCTAATATTGGCCTCGGCCTTCATCCGTTTGGTGATTTGCAGGCCGCCGGAAAGGGTGGCCGTGCTGGAGTTGAGGTGGGTGTTGGGCACTTGGCCTTTTTGGTACATGTGCGAGAAGGAGAGGCGGTAGTCGCTGCGCTCCGATTTCCCGGCGATGCTGAGGTTGTTGGTGGTGATGAACTGGTTGCGCAGAAAGTTCTGGAGGTTGTTGCCGCTTCGGGTAATCCAAGGCAGCGGCACCAGTTCGCCCGTGGCGGGGTCAACGGGGCTGTTCCATTGCGGAATCTCGACAAAACCGCTCTCCGTGGTAGGGTCTGGTTGGTTCAATTTGGGGCCATAGACGTAGCCATAATCGTCGTACAAGCCGCCGCCCTTGCCATCCTTGAAGGCGTACTCGCCGTTCCAGCCCATGCCGTACTCGGTCTGCACTTCGGGTATTTTCAGGAAGCCCGCCTGCCATTGGTTGCTGGTGTTGAAGGTGACCTCCATGCCGTCGGCGCCTTTTTTACCCTTTTTAGTGGTAATCATGATGGCCCCGTTGATGCCGAGGGAGCCATAGAGCGCAGCGGCAGCCGTCCCTTTCAGCACACTGACGCTTTCGATGTCATTGGGGCTGATGTTCCAAAAATCAGTCTGTGTGGGCACACCGTCAATGACTACAAGGGTATTGCGGCCCCGCAGCTGTATCTCCGGGTTCTCATAGAGGTTGCTTTTTGTGTAAATAGTGAGGCCCGCTACCCGTCCAGCCAAGTTGGTGGCCACGTTGGCCTCGGTGGCTTTTTGCAGGTTCTCGCCCTGCACTTCCTGGGTTGCGTAGCCCAGTTTTGCCTTTTCCTTTTTGATGCCGAGGGCAGTGACGACGACCTCGCCGAGCACCTTGGCATCCTCCACCAGCATCACATTCACGATATTGCTAACGCCCACGGCCACCTCCTGCGTGCCATAGCCCAAGAAGCTGAAAATCAGCACAGGTGCTGGGCCGGTCACCTCAACGCTATAATTGCCATCGAGGTCGGCCACGGTACCGAAGTCCGTGTTTTTAACCATGACGGTGGCACCCAAGGCAGCAGTGCCAGCCTCGTCGGTGGTCACCCGGCCAGTGATGGTGCGGGTTTGCGCAAGCGCAAAATTGGTGACAAAGAAGAGGGGAAGAAATGAAAGGAAGGTTAGGCTCGTGCGGTTCATAATCCCTGTTTTAGTTGGGTCAAAGTTAATGAAATACGTTCCAAATTTTTTGTTCAAAAACGAGAAGGGGCTGGGGCCGAAATGCCCCAGCCCCTTCTCCATTTTTAAGTTGAAAACATCTTATTTTACTACCACCTTCGCTGTTTGCCTACCCGCTTTCCCTTGGAAAAGCACCGAGTAGAACCCAGGCTGCAGTTGGTTGAAATCCATCGTGGTTTGCCCTTCCACCTTGCGGCTTTGGATGTTCTGTCCGATGGTGTTGAACAGGCATACCTCGCCTTGGATGGGCTGGTTGAAGGCAAGCCTAACTACGCCCTGATTGGGGGTGCTTGCGTTGAAATAGGCAGGTTTCTCAGCAGGCTCGGTGGTGGAGTTGAACACTTCCACGGTCCAATCAAGGTAGCTTGCGATGATGTCGTAGCCACCGCAGCAGAATAAATGTGCGTCATACCTATTGCCAGCCACCAAGTCATCGGGGTCATTTTGTGTTAGTTTGATAATGCCGTTGGGTGCGCTTACCCAATCCCAGAAAAGCGACTCCACGCCGCCATTATCCGGGTCTGGGTTGTCGCCGTGATTGTAAACCCCTACCCAGTCGGAAAGGGACCCAGAACCACCTGCGTAGGCGAACCGATTGGGCGCATCTTCCATTAAAATACCGGCAGCAGTGAGGCTGGGCGCTGTAGGTTCATACACCGTGAAATCAGCCCTTGCCAATTGGGTATATTCATCACAACAGAAGAAAATTGCTTTATAGTCACCTGCTGTTATGGCTGGCACATCCAAGTCAAAGGTCAATTCCCCTTCTGCGGCAGGCGGGGATGGTATGTACTGGAACATGATGGAAGGGTCGGTGCCCGGTACATCCGTGGGTTTGTAAATGCCAATCCAATCCTTGTCGTTGCCAGGGCCGCCTGCAAACGTAAATGTAACCGTACCGCCCACGAAGGGGAAGTTTTTGGGATACACCTCAGATGGGGTAGGATTTCCGCCTTCTACAGTAAAGCTACTGGAGGCCATTACCGTGTACCCATCGCAGCAAAGCATGTGCACGACATAGTTGCCATTTGGCAGGTCATAATCAAAAGTCAATGTCCCGTTTTCAATAACCGAAGTGGCACTGGCAGCATCCTGTGTTTCATTGGTGTAAAACCAAGTGATTGAACCAACGCCGCCATTGTTAGGGTCGGGCAAATCCCCTTCGTTGTAAATGCCAACCCAGTCAAGCGGGGCCGTGGAGCCGCTGAACGAGATAACGATGTCGTCGCCAAATTGATAGACAGAAGCTGAAGGTGTCACGGTCTGGCCAACGAGCCAAGTGCTGGAGACCGCAAGCAAAAAAGTGAGTAAAAAGTTTTTCATGCGTAAGGAAGTTTTGGCCTTTTGCCTTAGTTGCCTTCGGCAATTGGCCGGGTGATGAGTTTGTTGTTGGAAGTAACAATGCCCGAAAGTTAGGAAGTAGCTTGTATTTATGGTAAAAAATTCCGAAATAATTCCACTCAAGCCATGTAAGGTTTTGCAACAATGTCGTGGAAGTTCCAAACCCTTTCCCGATGTCCAGGTACCCTTTGACTCACTGCACCAGCACCCTTGCTATGGCCATCCCTTTGCTGCTCCGCAATTGGGCCACGTATATCCCCGGAAGCAGCCCCGCCAATTCCACGGCGTCGGTTTGCAGCAGTTCCGTCAGCTTCACTTGCCTGCCGAACTGGTCGAGCAGCACCAGTTCCCCACTTATTTTTTCATCGAAAAAAAGCGAGGCGCTGCCATGTCCCGGCGTCGGTACTTGCTTGATTTTCAATTGGTTGTGCTTCGAAATATCAGTGGCACTGTTCACTCCGAACTCCATTTCACCGAAGCCGACCGTGTGCATAAAACGCAGGTTGTCGGCTGCATCAAAGGAAGAAAAACTGACTGTCTGGCCTGCCCAGTCAATCTCTACCAGCCCCGTGTTGACGAACTCATAGGCCATACCGGGCACCCGGTTCTGGTTGGCCTCCGGCGGCCAGGTCTGGTTGACGCCGCTCGATGTGAAGTCGTAGAGCGGGTACAATCCGGGGTCATCGTTCAGCTTGGACACCTCGGAGTAGTGCATATCGCCCGACACAAAGAAAAGGTGCTCGGCCCCCGTCGCCTTTACCAGTTCCTGAAACTTACGGCGCTCGTGCGGGAACTCCCGCCACTGCTCGAAGCCGTGGTAGCTCGGCGAAAAGCCCACGCTCGATACCACAAGGCGCAGGTCGGCGGGCTGTTCCAAGGCCGTTTTCAGCCAAGCCCATTGCGCAGCACCAAGCATGGTGCGGAAGGTGTCGGCGGGCGAGTCCCACGGGCAATAGTCGTTGATGCCGCAGCCGTTGTTGGGGCGCTTGTCGTCGAGGTGGTAGCGGGTGTCAAGTACGATGATTTGCAAGCGTTGGCCCTCCGGGCCAATGGAGTAGCTTGTGTAAATCCCCTCCTGTGTGCGGCGGGGCGAGTTGGCAGGTTCCTCAAAAAAATCGAGGAAAATCTGCTGCGACAACACTTTATGGGGATAGTCCTTGTCCTCGTCACAGCAACCGTAGTCGTGGTCGTCCCAGGTGGCCAATACAGGCACCTTAGACCTAACTTGCTGATATTCAGTCCTATTGGTGATGAAATATTCATAAGCGGAACGCAGCACATTGGGATCGTAGGTGTCAATATAGAGGTTGTCGCCTGTGTAGAGGAACAGGTCAATATCGTGGTTGAGGATGTTCTGCAAGGTAGGTTGCGCAGCCGCCTGATTGCCACAAGACCCCGTACCGATGCGGGTGATTACGGAAGGCAACACCGGCACGGGCCGCACCTCGAAGGGGTCGTTGGCGGCCACTTGCCCATTCGACACCATCAATGCCACATAGCTGCCAACCGACGGCATCGGGGCAAAGCCGTAAGTTGCTTGCCCGGTGTTGTTGGTAGGTTGCACGGCCAGCGGAACAGCGTTGGCGAGTAGCTGGCCATTGGCAAAATCGGAGGCGTGGTAGATGCGCACCTCGTCGCCAATATTGCTGCTAAAGGCACTGACCTTTATCGAATCCGTCAGTTTGTAATAGTCCAGCCTGGAGCGCAGCACTGAGCCGCCGATGGTGAAATTGGTGTGGCCGGCGATGATGTCATAAATATCGCAGCAGAACAAATGGGCATCGTATACGCCCGCCGGCAGCGTGCCCGCAAACTCGACCTGCCCGCTCGGTGTCGGCACATATTGCCAGACGGTGGAGCCTACCTGCCCCGGTACCTGCCCGGCTTGATAGATGCCCACCCAATCGAGTGGTGACCCAGTGCCGCCCGTGTAGGCAAACTGCATGGGCTGGCCTTGCGTGAAGGGTGCATTGAGGGGGGTGAGGGACTGGGATTGGAGGCTCATGCAGGCCGCCCATGCAAGGGCCATTGTTATTTTTTTTTTCATTTCAAGTTATCTGCATCACGAGTTTTGTCTTGGAAAAATCCCGTTTCTTCAAATCGTCTTCGTGAATCATAAAGAAAAGGTAGGGGTCCGTCAGTTGAGCTTCCAGCCCTGCGTGCCCCGCCTCGAATTGGAGCAGCAGCCGCCATTTCAGCGCCTCCCGTTTATAGTGCGTTTCGTTACCTTCAAATTTTTCCCATTCCCAATTGATGGCGAGCTCCAAGCCGGGGTAACCCTGCAAGCTCCTCGGCCAACCGAGCAGCTTGGGCATCCAAGGCAGCAGCCCCGAGTCCAGCTCGTTGATGAACGCATCATAGATTTCTTGTAGGGGCTGTTCTTCTTCGGAAAATAGCTCCGACCAGCGGTCGTCAGGCAGGTCGTATTTGGGGACAAAGTTTAATTGGTATTCCTCGAAGTCGACATTGAGGGGCAGGTCGTCGGGGAAATCCATTAGCCAGAAGCCCTCCGCATTTTCAAAATAGGCTACGTGGTGGCGGTCGTCTTCCAATGGAAAACCAATAGTTGAGGAGCCATAAACATCCAAAAAGAAAAACAGAAGCCCAGATGGGGGCAGGTCGTTGTTGTTGGGCACTTCGGCCAAGTTGAGTTGTCCGACGAACAGCAGCGGTTTGCCTTCCTTGGTGCGCGGCCAAGCAAATCCTTTAGGTAAAAATGGTTTCCCCATAAAACGGCTTCGGCTTGGCGGCGCTTCCTTGTTGGGTGGCATCATCACATGCTCGAAGGCCAAGCGGGTGGCGTTTGCCGTGAGGCCAAGCAGGGCCATGCGATCGTCGGGGCGCAGCTGGGCCGCATCGAACAGGGTCTGCAGCCACGCCTCCACCATGCCGAGCGGCTTGGGCGGCTTTGGGGCTGGGTATTCATAGGGCTTGCGCAAAGTGATGGAGAACACCTTGGGCGGGCTGCTTGGCCGGGGCGTCTTGCGCAGGCTGGACACATGCAGGTAGCCATCCGATTCGAGGAAGCCCAGCCCTGTGATGCCCTCTTGCTCCATCAGGCCCTTCAACCTCTCGGAGACGAAAAGCCCACGGCCAAGGCTTTTGCCGGGCATTCGGAACAGGTCGTAGTCCACTGCATTGGCATTGAGATAGACCTCGCTCTTGGCGAAGTCAACCTCGTCGTAGCCGCTTTTTTCATCAAGTTCTTTCATAGACTTCACCTGCACTGGCCGTTTGTCCTCGTTGAAAAAATGGAAGCGGCACTTGGGAAAGTCGTAGCAAGCATCGGGGTCAGCGGGGTCAATGGTCTGCAACCAGTAATAGGGGTACTTTTTGCCCCGCCATAAAACGGAGGTTCTGTAAAAAAACACCTGCTCGGCAGGCAGTTTCATCCCATCAAGCAGGCGCTTGAGGCGCTCGGAAATGAGGTAGCAGTCGTAGAAGCCCTGATTCAGCGCATCGCCGAGCGGGCAATCCGACCAAAGCCCGAATACAAAGCGGTCAAAATCCGCTTGCTGGGGAATGCCGCTGGTGTGCTTATCCCGCAAGTCGTTCAACTCGGGGCTGGCCATGAGCGTCCATTCCTCGCCGTCGGCTCGGAGGGATTCAGTTGTGGGATATAGTTGGTAGAATTTCATTGTAAAATCCACATCACCCCGTTCACATTATCGTCCCCGCCGTACTGCCGCTGCAAGGACGCCTGCAAGTTCCCCCGGTTGTTGTCGTATTCATCCTGTGGGTAGAGCCAGCGCTTTGGGATTTGGCCATTGTTGAGCGTGGCCGGGCCAACGCTGAAGGTCGGGATGCCCGTGCGCCGCTGCTCGAAGAACGACACCCAGCCCGACTGCATGAACAGGGCGATGTACTTCTGCGTGATGATGCGCTCCAGATAGTTGGCTTGGTCGAATTTCACGTTGGGCTTGTTCAGGTAGCCCTCGATGGTAAGGCTGCCGATGCCGTTGGCCTGCATGGACGAGCGCACCCCGTTGTTGTAGTGCGAAGCTGGCCCGATTGGGTCTATCACCCAGCCCCTGGCCCCGGCCTCCGCCAAGAGGAACTCCTGCTCCGAATAGCCAATGAGTATCATCGGTTCGTTCACCTCGTCATTCACGAAGCGGCGGTTGATTTTGGAGGCGTTCACGGCTTCGTTCTGTTGGTCGGAGATGATGAGGCCAGCATCCACCCCTTCATAGCTGTTGAAATCGTTGGCGGGCATGCCCTGTATGGGGTCGCCATAGCGGAACAGGCGAGGGTCTTGCCGCTCCTTCATCAGGTTCACCAGCCCTTTTTCCAATGACACCAAACTGGAGAGCGACAAGTTGTTGAAGGTTGGGTAATAGTTGTCCGTGGCGCTGGTGTTGTAGGTCAATTGTGCGTTGTCGGCATTGCTCAGCATGAGCGGGTATTTGGCCGGGAAATCAACGATGTCCTGCACCTGCTGCTTGATGTTCAGCTTGCCGTTATCCTCTTTTTTGCTCAATGAAAGCAGCAGCCGCAAGCGGAAGGCGTTCACCGCTTTTTTCCATTGCGAAGCCTTGCCGCCGTAGATGATGTCGCCGCTGATGCTGCCGTTCGCATCGTCGAGCAGGGCGTTGGCTTCCTCCAACTCGTTCAGCAGGCCCACGAAAATATCCTCTTGGGTATCGTAAACGGGTTCGTCAATGCCCTCCTCGGCTTGCAGCGCCTGCGAGTAGGGGATTTCGCCGAAGGTCATCGTCAGTTCGGTGAAAATGACCGCCCGGAAGAACTTGGCCAAACCTTGATAGTTCTTGTCGCCGTTGGCGGCGGCCAGTTCGTCCATTTTCTTTACCTGCCGCAGCGTGGAGAATGCGCCATAGCTGGCGTTCGTCCAGCCGTAGTTCACGTTGGAATTGGGCCGCTCGTAGTAGGTCAGGTGCCGGGCAGCGTAGGCCGGGTCAACGGGCCAGATATTGAAAACATCCACGCAGATGCCCGTGAGCAGCAGCGCCGGGGTGGCCGTCGAGGGGGCGTTCGGGTTCACCTGGTAGTATTCTTGGTCGTGGCAGGAAGGTAGCGCCGCCAGCAGGGCGACAAGCAGGACGAGGGTGGCTGTTTGTTTCATTGCTTCGCAAAAAACTGGTGAAGGGCATTGCCGAGGGCAATAAAAAACTGCCCTGACAACAAGGCAAATGTATTTAATAACTGTGTAAATATACCCTTACCCCGAATTTGATTAGGTCTTTTTTACCTTTGGAACACAACCGTTTTCCATGAAAAAACTGCACTTGCCGCTGCTGGCCTTTTTGTTCTTCGCTGCGCAATGGGCCACTGCCCAGCCCCTCAGCGCCGAGCTTCGCCCCTACCAGGGCAAGCCGACCATCTTCATCAACGGCCAGCCGGAGTCGCCCATGTTCTACGCCCTGACCGACGTGCCCGGAGGCCGCTGGTCGTGGGAGGAGGTGCCGCAGCACAACCTCCTCAATTTTTGCGAAGCGGGCATCCACTTGTTCCAATTGGACATTTTTTGGGAACATATCGAGCCAGCGCCGGGCCAGTTCAGCCTCGATATTGCGAAGCACCAAGTACAAGGCGCACTGGCTGCCTGCCCCGATGCGGCGGTCGTTTTCCGCTTCCATCTGAACCCTCCCGCTTGGTGGCTGGCGAAAAATCCCGACGAACTGGTGGCCTACGAACCCGGCACCCCCGCCCAACCCTTCGAGCCGCTTCACCTCAGCCGCATCGTGCAGGACGACGCTGGGCTGCCCGTGCGGGCGAGTTTTGCTTCGCAAAAATGGCGGGAGGATGGAGGGGCAATGCTCGCTCGGTTCTGCAAGGAGTTTTCAAAAACAAAAGAAGGAGAACGGCTCATCGGCATCCACGTAGCGGCGGGCGTTTACGGCGAATGGCACCAGTGGGGCTTCATCGAGCACGAGGCTGATTTCAGCGCGGCGATGGAACGGCATTTGAAGAATTGGGTCAGGGAAAAATACAAAACTGACTCAATGCTCATGCACAAAGGGTACTATATTCGAACCGTGATAGATTCGGTGTGCGTGCCGAAGCCAATTGAGCGCAACACAAGTTCCCTTAGTTTAATGAGAATGCCCACAGAAAACAGAATTGTTGACTACTACCGATGTCAGCACGAACTCGTCGCTGATAATATCCTTTTCTTTTGCAAAACAGTGAAGGACAACTGGCCCCGCCCCATCCTCACGGGCGCATTTTATGGCTATTTTTTCTCCATGTTCAATCGCCAAGCAGCGGGCGGCCACCTCGAACTGCAACGGGTGCTCGCCTCCCCGTGGATTGACTACCTGAGCGGCCCGCAGGTCTATTACCCTGACGACGGCTACGACCCTGGCGAGCCGTACCGCAGCCGCAGCCTCGTGCGCAGCATCACGCTGCACGGCAAGCTCTGGCTCGACGAGTACGACCAGCAGCCCCGCCGCACCTTTCCCGTGCTGAACGGCAAGGACAACACCGAGAACTACCGCCGAAACGTGCAGGAGAACATCGCCGCCATCGAGCGGAACGTACTCTCGCCGCTGACGAAGGGCGCTGGCCTCTGGTTCTACGACTTCGGCCCCAGCGGCATGAACCTGCACCGGGGCAACGAGCACGACATCCAGTCGGGCACCATCGGGTACTGGGACCACCCCGACTATTTGCGCAGCATAAAACGCCTGAAAACCTTGGCCGATTCGCTGCTGCACCGCCCTTGGCAGACCGGGGCCGATGTGCTGCTGGTCTATGACACGGAGATTTTCTATTACCTGAAAAGCACCAAGCAGGACTCCTGCCCCATCACCTCGCAGGTGGTGGACTGGCTGCCGCTAGCGCTGTGCTATGGCGGCTATGCTTGGGATGCTGTCCACTTGGACGACTTGGACACGATAGACCTATCACCGTATCGGGCGGTCATTTTTGCGAATACTTGGGACATCACCACTGAAGAATTGTACAATGTAATTTGGAAAAGGGTTAATCAAGAAAAAAGGCATGTATTCTGGATTTATCAACCAGGGTTTGTAGGCGGCTCTCCTGCTAAAGTCCTTGGCGTAGTAGGATTTCCACTGAAATGGTACCATGTAAATTCCAATGCCATTGTTTCCAATGACTCCACGCTTCCTCGCCAAGTGGCTTGGGGCGATTATTTCCCCCTGTATCATGTGGATGACTCAAAAGCAATTCCTTATGCCTATTACGAAGTAGAAGGCAATTATGTAGCCATTGGCCGAAAGGAAAAGGAGACTTATACAAGTTGGTATTTAGGGATTCCGCCCATTGACGCACGCTGGTGGCGCCAACTATTAGCCGATTCTGGGGCACATATCTACACAGATGATGGCGTGGTGTATGCTGGCGGTGGACTGCTCGTTTTTCATACCAAAACAGGTGGCGAGCAAAAAATCAAGTTAAAAAACGGGAAGGAGGTTTTGGTGAAAATGCCTGTGGGTGCTGGTACGGTGGCGCTGGATGCGCAGACGGGTGAGGTGGTTTTGGAATAAATTATTTCTTCACCTATTGACTTTCTGGCCTTTTGCCCCTTTTCTTTGCACCAAGTTATTCAACAATAAATGACTTCAACAACGAACATAGCGCAACGCACGACCGCACAAAATTGGTGGTGGCATTTCAAGGAACCTGATTTCCGTGGCTAACCGTATGCCGTTGCTCAAAACTTCGTTGTTTGCAAAAAAGGCCTACCGTTCACGGTGGGCCTTTTTTGTTTCCCCCAATTCAACTAATTCAACCAATTTACAGTGTTCAGCATCCAATCACATACCAAGGTCCTCCTCGCCGACACCGTAACGCCCGTCAGCCTGTACCTGCGGCTGCGTGACCGCTACCCCGGCGCCTTGCTCCTCGAAAGCTCCGACTACCACGGCAACGAGAACAGTTATTCGTTCCTTTGCTTGGCGCCGATGGCGGAGTTTGTCGTTGATAATGAGCAGGTTACGCAGCAACTACCGGGCGAGTCGGCCACCCGTTTTACCCTAAAAAACAAAGCCGAGGCACTGACCGCTTTAGCCGATTTTTTCCAAAAAGTAAAACTCGAAACCGACGAGCCAGTGGCTCGTAGCTTCAACGGTTTTTTCGGCTACTGCACCTACGACAGCGTGCAGCATTTCGAGAAAATCAGCTTGCAAAGCCCCGTCCGGCCAGAGCGTGCCATCCCGACCATCCGCTACCAGTTGCCCCGGTTCATCGTGGCCATCAACCACTTCAACCAGCAGATGACCGTGTTGGAAAACAGCCTGCCCGGCGAAGCCAGCCAACTCGCCGAACTGGAAAACCTGCTGCAAGTGGCGCCCGTGCCCAATTTCCCATTCCGCACCATCGGCGAGGAAACGACGAACATGACCGACGAGGATTACGTGAAAATGGTAACACAGGGCAAGCACCACTGCCAGCGGGGAGATGTGTTCCAAATCGTGCTGGCCCGCCAGTTTTCGCAGCAGTTCCAGGGCGACGACTTCAATGTTTACCGGGCTTTGCGCAGCGTGAACCCCTCGCCGTACCTATTTTATTTTGATTACGGCGGTTACAAAATTTTCGGTTCATCGCCGGAAGCGCAGGTGCGTTTGAAGCAGTCCACAGCCCACAGTCCGCAGTCCACAGTCTACAGCGGGCAGTCCAAAAAAGCTTTCATCAATCCAATAGCAGGGACCTTCCCGAGGACAGGAGACGACCACGCCGACCGCCTCGGTGCCGAGGCCCTCGCCGCTGACCCCAAGGAAAACGCTGAGCATGTCATGCTGGTGGACTTGGCGAGGAACGACCTGAACCGCCTTTGCCGCAACGTGAAGGTGGAAACGTACCGGGAGGTGCAGTTTTACAGCCACGTCATTCACCTCGTGTCGGAGGTGTCGGGCGAGTTGCCGGAGGGCACATCACCTGTGCAGTTACTGGCAGAGACCTTTCCAGCGGGTACTTTGTCGGGCGCTCCCAAGCACCGGGCCATGCAACTGATTGACGAAATCGAACCGAACCGACGAGGCTACTACGGCGGCTGCGTGGGCTTTTTCAATTTCAACGGCGAGACGAACCACGCCATCCTCATCCGCAGTTTTTTGAGCAAAAACAATACGCTACACTACCAGGCGGGGGCGGGGATTGTGAAACATTCGGTGGAGGAGAAGGAGTTGGCGGAGGTGTTTCATAAGATTGGGGCGCTGCGGCGGGCGATTGCGAGGGCGGTTTCTTGATGCTAGATACTGGATGCTGGTTGGCGCAGCTACAATCTGAACTGCGCTACTTGCGGGTTCAGTAGGAGCGCATTATTGCTAATGTCCAGTTTTATCCGCCATTTCCGAAGGGTTGTGGCTCCGAAGATGACTTGGGTGGACAGGTTTTCAACAACCAAAAACTCATCTGAGAGCATTAAGCCATTTACTAAAAAATCCAGACAAACGGTCTTGTCTGTCACAATTGAAAAGCCAGTTAACTCATTGAAAACCATTTTTGAATTAGGCTTTTGAATTGGCGTTGCGATGCTTTTTATCGTTGCTTCGCAAACGAGTGAGAAGCTAAGATTTTCGTCGAAGAAAGCTTCGAGGATGGTTTCGCCAAATGAGCCTTGAAATTGAATTGGGAGATGAACCATATCGCCTGTTTTAATTGCCAAATATACCTGAAAATATTAATCAGGGCAGGCCATTGGGCACGGGAGGCCGGGTTATCGAACCCGGCAGTTCCAGCCCGATGGACAGGGTTCGTGGTTCGATAACCCGGCCTCTCAAAAAGGGCTACTATATTTTTAACGGAAGCCCTTATTTCAAAGAATTGACAATCAACATTTTACAATGAAAATATTAGTCCTTGACAACTACGACAGCTTCACCTACAACCTCGTTCAGTATGTGGAGGAAATGTCCGGCATCCGCCCCGACGTGTTCCGCAATGACGAAATCACGGTGGCGGAAGCTGCGCAATACGACAAGATTCTGCTCTCGCCCGGCCCAGGTTTGCCGAGCGAGTCGGGTATCCTCTGCGACCTGATTCGGGAACTGGCCCCAACGAAGAGCATTTTCGGCGTCTGCCTTGGCTTGCAGGCCATCGGCGAGGTGTTTGGTGGGCAGTTGGAGAACCTTTCGAGGGTCTTCCACGGCGTGGCCACGCCCATGCACGTGCGCAAGGCGGACGAGCCGTTGTTCCAAGGCTTACCGGAAACTTTTGCCGCAGGGCGCTACCATTCGTGGGTTGTTTCCAAAAACGGACTACCCGATTGCTTTGACCTCACCTGCGAGGACGACGAGGGACAAATCATGGGTTTGACGCATAAAAAATATGACGTGCGGGGGGTGCAGTTCCACCCGGAGAGCGTGATGACGGAGTGGGGGAAGGAGATGGTGCGAAATTGGGTAATAAATTGAAATTCAACGGGTTATCATTTTCCTACAACGGTAGGACATAAAGTGTGCCGAGCCATTCTTCCAAATCGCTGCAAACTGCTACCATAACGAGGTCTTCGATGGCTTCGCCAATTGGCATGGATTCTTTGACCACGAAAACAGCGGGATTGGAAATTCCGCCTTCTAAATTTTGCTCGCAAAACTTGGGGATGGTTTTAATGTCATGTGTCAGCAAAGCCCTGTTTTCAGAAAGGGCAAAAGCAAGGATTGCCTTGTCATGGGCTTTGTAAAAAGCAGTATCCTGTACCCTTATGAAATCAATTTCGGGTACGATATGCTGCATTCCGCGCAGTATTCGGTTATTGAAGTTTTCGTCAGCGAGAAAAGTGACCATTAGGCGTTTTTTGAAAGCTGTGCTTTTCGGGCTTCCATTCGTTGAACAAGTTTCTCACGAAGCCCATTCTTGGGGAACATTTTTTCAAATTTCACTTGCAAAACGGTCGCTTGCTCTTCGCCTTCCTTCAAATAGGCTTCCACCGCTTCCTTGTTTTGGTGGTAATAGGCAATGACGAGGTAAACATCAGTCAGCTTCAGAGCGTCAAAGTCTTCAACGATTTGTTCGGGTGAGCGGCCGTTCTTATAAGCACTCATCATCACATCCAACGTGACCCTGGAGGTGCCGATTCGATAAGTCCCAGCGGGCTCTTCCCTTAGCGGGACAGGCATTTCAACGATTGATAACCCCATGATTCTCTGCTTTTAGGATACAAAGTTAATTTTTTGAAAAACAGTTCGCAAACTTGTTTTTACGATGAAAAAAATCCTCAATAAGCTCTTCGAGCACCAGCGCCTCACCCGTGAGGAAGCCTACGAGACCCTCACCGAAATCACCCGTGGCGAGGTGAACGAGGCGCAAATCGCCGCCTTCCTCACGGTCTATCTCATGCGCAGCATCAGCGTGGAGGAACTCGACGGCTTCCGCCAGGCCCTGCTCGACCTCTGCATTCCGTTCGAAGTCGCTGATTATCAGACGATTGACCTCTGTGGCACAGGTGGCGACGGCAAGAACACTTTCAATATCTCCACCCTTGCCAGTTTCGTGGTGGCCGGGGCAGGTGGCCGGGTGGTCAAGCACGGCAACTACGGCGTATCATCGGTCTGCGGCTCCTCCAACGTGCTGGAATCGCTCGGCTACCGCTTCAAGAACGACGGCGACGCCCTCCGCCACGAACTCGACGAGGCAGGCATTTGCTTCCTCCACGCCCCGATGTTCCACCCGGCATTGAAGAACGTCGGGCCGGTGCGGAAGGCACTGGGCATCAAGACCTTCTTCAACATGCTCGGACCGCTGGTGAACCCCGCCCGGCCTGACTGTCAGTTGACGGGGGTGTTCAGCTTGGAATTGCAGCGGATTTATGGGTATTTATTGCAGGCTTCCGTGGCGCAGTCCCTGACCCAGCCCCCTGACCCCCTAAAGGGGGAACCCACGGAGGCAAACGCATCGGAACCTTCAAGAATCAATGGGTTAAGCAGCGAACCTCCCAATATCGGTTCCCCTTTAGGGGTCAGAGGCTGGGGTAGGTCTTTTAACATCATCCACACCCTCGGCGGCTACGACGAAATCTCCCTCACCGCCCCCGCCAAGTCCGTCAGCAGCAGGGGGGAGGCGACGTTTACCCCAGCCGATTTTGGTGGGGCAGTGACCGAGGCCGAGCTTTTCGGCGGGGAAACGGTGGAGGAGGCCAAGGCCATTTTCCTCAATGTTTTGGAAAATAAAGGGACGACGGCGCAAAAGCGGGTCGTGGTGGCCAATTCTGCGCTGGCGCTGCAATGCTTTTCACCGGAGCAATCGCTGGAAACCTGCATTGCGGAAGCAAATGAATCGCTAGAAAGCGGGCGGGCGATGGGGGCGTTGCGACGTTTGATTGCATTGCAGTGAGGCGTTTGGGCAGCTCTGTTAGAGCTTCAAGCTCTAACAGAGCTGCCCAAACCCGAACCGCTCACTGCAATCACCTTAAAATCAAGTACTTATCTTTAGTGTATCCATGACGATTTTAGACAAAATAATCGCCCACAAGCGCCGTGAAGTTGCGGAGCAACAAGCCAAAGTCCCCGTCGGCGACTTGGTGAAAAGCCCCTATTTCGAGCGGCCAAGCCTCAGCCTGTCCGCTGCCCTGCGCAGGCCGGACATGGCGGGCATCATTGCGGAGCACAAACGGAAATCACCCTCCAAGGGCATCATCAACGCCAAGGTGACAGTGGAGGAAGTAACCACGGGCTATGTGCGTGCGGGTGCCTCGGCGCTCTCTGTGCTGACGGACGAACCGTTTTTCGGCGGCACGAACGAAGACCTGCGCATCGCCCGTGGACTGAACGAAGTGCCAATTTTGCGCAAGGACTTCACCATCGGCGAGTACCAAATCTTGGAGGCCAAGGCCATCGGGGCGGATGCTATTTTGCTCATTGCTGCCGTGCTGACGCCCGCCGAGGTGCGCCAACTAAGCACCTTTGCCCGCTCGCTCGGCCTCGAAACGCTCCTGGAAATCCACGACCGCAGCGAGCTTGGTCATATCTGCGACACGGTGGACGCCGTCGGCGTGAACAACCGCAAACTCGCCGATTTCAGCGTGGACGTACGCCGCTCCTTGGAGCTTGCGCCGTATATTCCCAACGATTTCGTGAAGGTCAGCGAGTCTGGCCTGAGCGACCCGGCGGTGGTGCTGGAATTACGAAAGGCGGGGTTTCAGGGTTTTTTGATTGGGGAGAGTTTTATGAAAGAGGAGCGGCCGGGAGCGGCGTGTGAGGCATTCATTGCAGGATTAAATGTGTTTGTAGCATAGGGCGTTGCCCAATGCTGTTGTATTTCGCCCCTTCGGGGCTTCGCTTAACCAAGCCCTGAAAGGGCGGAATATATCAGGATAGGGTAACGCCCTATCCTATTAATCATATGCAACTAAAAATCTGCGGCCTAAAACACCCCGCCAACGTCCACCAACTACTGACTTTGGAGCCGGACTACATCGGGTTCATTTTTTATAAAAAAAGCCCCCGCTACGTGGGCGAGGTGGCCGATTTGGCTTGGGTTCGGGAACTACCCGGTCCGGCGAAAAAGGTCGGCGTGTTCGTGAACGAGGCGGTGGAGGTGGTGAAAAGTATTGCCGAGGCGCTGGATTTGCAGGTCGTTCAACTGCATGGCGACGAATCGCCTACTGTTTGCAACGACCTGAAAATGAACGGATTGGAAGTTTGGAAAGCCTTCGGCGTGGACGAGGATTTTGATTTTGAAAAAACGGCTGCCTACGCCGATTGCTGCGACAAATTCCTTTTTGACACGAAGGGAAAAAACCGGGGCGGCAATGGTGTGGCGTTTGATTGGGGACTGTTGGAAAAATACCGGGGCGAGGTGCCTTTTGTGTTGAGTGGTGGCATCGGGCCGGGGGGAGCCTGTCCCAGCTCTGTTAGAGCTTCAAGCTCTAACAGAGCTGGGACAGGCTCCCCCCGGCCCGATGTACTCGACCTCAACTCCCGCTTCGAAATCGAACCCGGCCTAAAGGATGTTGAACTGATAAAAAAATTCATGCATGAGCTATTCAATGACGACACAAGACTTTCCAAGTTTTAAAAACTTGGAAAGTCTGCGCACTCCCGACCCCGACGGCTTCTACGGCCAATTCGGTGGGGCATTCATCCCAGAAATGCTGCACCCGAACGTGGAGGAGCTTCGCCGCTGCTACCTCGACATTATCGGGTCGGTGGAGTTCCAAACGGAATTTCGGGCGCTACTTCGGGACTACGCTGGCCGGGCGACGCCGCTCTATTTTGCGAAGCGGCTATCGGAACGCTACGGCACGAAGATTTACCTCAAACGGGAAGACCTCTGCCACACCGGGGCGCATAAAATCAACAACACCATCGGGCAGATTTTGCTGGCGCAACGCTTAGGGAAAAAGCGCATCATCGCTGAGACCGGGGCGGGGCAGCACGGCGTGGCCACGGCCACTGTCTGCGCTCTGATGGGACTGGAGTGCATCGTGTATATGGGCGCTTTGGACATCGAGCGGCAAGCTCCAAACGTGGCGAGGATGCGGATGTTAGGCGCTACGGTCGTGCCAGCCATGAGCGGCAACCAGACCCTCAAGGACGCTACCAACGAGGCCATCCGGGACTGGATTTGCAACCCCGTGGACACCCATTACATCATCGGCTCGGTGGTGGGGCCGCACCCGTACCCTGATTTGGTGGCCCGCTTGCAGTCGGTCATCAGTGAAGAGATTAAATCACAACTGCTTGAAAAAGAGGGCATTGCGAACCCAACAGCGGTCATCGCCTGCGTGGGTGGCGGCAGCAATGCGGCGGGGGCATTCTACCATTTCATCGAAGAAGAATCGGTGCGGCTCATCGGCTCGGAGGCGGCGGGGCACGGCGTCCACACGGGCGAGACGGCGGCGACCATCGCCCTCGGCAAACCCGGCATCCTGCATGGCAGCCTGAGCATGTTGATTCAAAATGCGGATGGTCAGGTCATCGAACCGTACAGCATTTCGGCGGGGCTGGACTACCCCGGCGTGGGGCCGTTGCATGCACAGTTGGCGGCGAGCGGCCGAGCGAGCTTCGTGCCAGTGACGGATGAAGAAGCACTTGCCGCTGCATTCCAATTGGCAAGGCTGGAGGGCATTATTCCGGCGCTGGAATCGGCGCATGCGCTGGCGGTGTTGGAGAAAGAAAAATTTGCGAAGGAAGACATCGTAGTGCTGTGTTTATCAGGGCGGGGGGATAAGGATTTGGGGACTTATACGGCGAAAATGATGAATGATAAATAGCAAAATGGCCACACCGTTTTGAGATGTGGCCATTTTCAAGGCCCTTTGATAAACTTGGAATCAACCCTTTTCGCCCAAGCGGTAGCCCACCGAAAGGCCAAAACCCGTGTTGTTCGTCTTGGTTTCATCGTTGGTCGCACCTTCTACTTCTGGCGAAATATTGATGAGGCCCAACTGTGTGTTGAACTGGAAATAAAGCCCGTTGGCCAGTTCATAGCCGAAGAACAGGTTGCCGCCCATGTCGAATCGGCGGACGGTGGCGAAATCGTTGTTATTGGAGGCCGAGACCTTGTTTTCGAATTTGACATCGAATTCTTGCGTATCGCCAGCGTATTCGAGCTTGCCCTTGCCGTTCAAGCCAACGCCAATGTAAGGGCCAAAGCCCAGAATCAGGTGCCCATTGCCTAGCAAAGGTTTGTAAAGGAAGTGGGCAGGGATTTCGAGGTAGCCGACCCGCAGGGAGCTTTCGGCAGTTTGACCGAATATCTCGTCGCTGCTTTTGGCACCTTTTGTGGAAAACAGCAAGCCTGGCTGGAGGTAAAAATCAGGTGCAATGGCAAACTCGCCCGTCGCCCCAATATGGAAACCAGTGATAAGGTCGTTTTCCAGCTTATCGCCGTTGGAATCCTTGCCATTGATGTTCTGGAAATTCACGCCGCCACGTATGCCGATGCCCTGTGCGAAAGATACCTGTGCTATTGCTGAAAGCAGCAAAGCCGCAAGAAAGAACTTGAAATTTTTCATAAAAATTGGATTTAATGATGGTGAAGAAATGATGGCAATATGGGGTTAAAAAATTGATTGTCAACTATTTAGTTGCCAGCCTCTTTGGCTGCTTCCTCCTTCATTTTCTCATTGGCAGTGATGACGAACTCCACCCGGCGGTTCTGGGAGCGGCCATTTTCGGAATCGTTGTCGTAATCGGGGAACTGCTCGCCAAAGCCGACGACGGTGATGCGCCGCCTGTTGATGTCCTGCTTGACGAGGTAGTCCTTTACGGCATTGGCCCGCTTGACAGAAAGCTCTTGGTTGTACTCGTCGCTGCCAGAATTGTCGGTATGGCCCTGGATTTCAATGTCCGTGTCGGGGAAATCGGTGAGGATGGCGGCCAGTTTGTCGAGGTTGGCAGTGGCTTGTGCGCTGAGGTCGAAGCGGTCGAAGCCGAAGAGCACCTTGTTGTTGAACTCGACGACGATGCCTTCTTCCACCCGTTCCACCTTGGCTTCAGGTACTTTCTTTTTGATTTCCTCGGCTTGTTTGTCCATCTTGCGGCCAATGACGGCCCCAGTTGCACCGCCTACCGTAGCCCCGATGATGGTGCCGACTTTGGCGTTGCCAGCAGCTTTGCCGACAATGGCACCTGCGGCAGCACCCGTGGCTGTGCCGATGGCTGCGCCTTTTTGGGTGCGGTTCCAAGACTTGCAGCTCGCCATGAGCAGGGTGGCGCCAAGAATGAAAAAAATCAGTTTTTTCATAACGTTGATTTGATTTGTTAAAAGACTAGGATTGGAAGTTGAATTCTATCCTCAATCTTGATAGCATTATCGTTGTTGACGAGTTTTTTGTTCAATACGTTTCACAAAATTTAGATTTGTTTAACCGCAGTTAAGATGGCATTAACGCCCATTTTTCACGGTCGAAAAGAGGGCAACTCCATACTTGATTTCAAAATAGTTTATATGAACCGCTTAGAAAAAAAGCTGGCCAACAACCCTGAAAGCATCCTCTCCATCTTCTTCACCGCCGGCTACCCCAGCCCCGACGGCACCCGCAAGACCATCCTCGACCTAGCCGCCGCCGGGGCTGACCTCGTGGAAGTGGGCATCCCGTTCAGCGACCCGCTGGCCGATGGGCCGACCATCCAAGCCAGCAGCCATGCGGCACTGGAAAATGGGATGTCATTGGAGAAATTGTTCGGGCAACTGGAGGGAATCCGCTCGGAGACGGAAATGCCCATCGTTTTGATGGGCTACCTGAACCCCGTACTGCAGTTTGGCATGGAGCGGTTCTGCCAACGCTGCGCCGAGGTGGGCGTGGACGGTGTGATTTTGCCCGATTTGCCACTGGCTTTTTATGAAAAAAACTATGCGGCGCTCTTCGAGCAATATGACCTCTGCCCGATCTTCCTCGTCACACCGCAGACTTCAGACGAGCGTATCCGGGAACTTGACGCAGCCAGCCGGGGCTTTTTGTATGCCGTTTCAACCGCTTCTACCACGGGCGGAGCGGGCGGTTTTGGCGAGGTGCAAGTGGCTTATTTCCAGCGCATTGCGAAGCTGAAACTGAAAAACCCCGTGCTCGTTGGTTTTGGTATTTCTGATAAAAAAGCGTTTGAAACAGTGTGCCAATACCTGAACGGTGGCGTGGTGGGCAGTGCTTTTATCAAGGCGCAAGAGGCAGGCATGGCCGTCCCCGATTTTGTGAACAGCATAAAAGGCCTAAAGTGATTTTTTTATAAAAACACAGTTTCGACAGAACTATATTCCGATTTGAGTGGTATTGTTTCCATTCTTTCACACGAAATATGGTTTACCAACTTTACTGCCTATGTTGTCCCGCACCATATCTGCCTATCTTGAATCCTATAGAGGGCTTTCCCGCTCGGCGTGGCTGATTTCGCTGGCCTCGCTCATCAACCGCAGTGGCACGATGGTGCTTCCCTTCCTTTCGGTCTATCTCATTTCCGACCTGCATTTCACGATGGAGCAAGCCGGTATCGCCATGACGCTGTTCGGGATTGGCTCTTTTTTCGGTTCCTTCTTGGGTGGCAACTTGACGGACAAGGTTGGCTATCATCGGGTGCTGTTCTGGTCGCTTTTCTCTGGCGGGGTTGGCTTCATGGCATTGGGCAACGTCAAAAGCCTGGAGGGAATCTACGCCATGATTCTCGTCCTCAGTATCGTGGGTGAGGCCTTCCGCCCTGCAACGATGGCGGCTTTGGCAGCGCACAGTACGCCAGAAAACCGCACCCGCTCCTATTCCTTGATGCGGATGTCCATCAACTTGGGCTTCACCATAGGCCCGGCAGTGGGCGGGGTATTGGCCGCTTGGAAAGGCTATTACTCCCTGTTTTGGGTGGACGGAATTACCTGCATCGCTTCGGCCATTTTCTTTAGGATGTTTCTGAATCCGAAACAGCAAAGCGAGGCGGACAAGGTTGCTTCCGAATCGGCGGAAAGCCCCGTGGTGCAATCTCCCTACAAGGACAAGCAGTACTTGATTTTCCTGCTGTTGACCATGCTGGGAGCCACGGTGTTCTTGCAGATAATCTCAACGCTGCCAGTCTATTACGCCAAAGTCATCCACATGAGCGAATGGCAAATCGGGGCCTTGCTGGGACTGAACGGCTTGATAGTGTTCCTGACGGAAATGCCCTTGGTGTTCACGCTGGAGCGGAAGATGAAGCGGATGAACTGCATCATCACGGGCATCGTGCTGTACGCCTTTGGTTATTTGGTGCTCAATATTGCTCCGCAAAGCGTTGCCATTGCCGTGTTGTCCATGTTTGCGCTTTCGATTGGCGAGATATTCAATATGCCTTTTGCCAACTCCTTCGCCCTAAGCCGCACCACGGATGCCAACCGGGGCAAATACATGGGCCTTTACTCCATGACCTATTCGGTGGCACATATCATTGGGCCTTATTTTTCGTTGAAAATAGCAGAGCGGTACGGGTTCGACCTGCTCTGGTATGGCTCTGGGGTCATCTGCATCTTTGTCGTTTGGGGTTTTATGGGTATGAAAAAAAACAACCCCGACCCTAGTTTCGAAGCCCAGGTGGAGGAAGAGGAACTCCTGCCCGTTGTTCCGCTCGAAGGAACCAACTGATTTGCCCCCACCGCTTGCGTTTTTGAAAAAGGCGTACTTTTGGCCGACTATTAAGTCATTGGTCATTTAGGTCATTGAGTCATTAGTGTCATTGGTCACTGTTTAGGTAATGACCAATGACGCAATGACCTAAATGGCCAATGACTTTTTCAATAATGTCCAATTTCAACAAACATATCGCCACGGGGGTCATCGGTTCTGGCAGTTTCGGCACGGCGGTGGCCAATTTGCTGGCCATCAACACCGATGTGCTGATTTTCAGCCGCCGTGAGCAGATGGTAGAGTCCATCAACAAAGAGCACCGCCACCCTACCTTCAATGTCACCCTTTCGGAGCGCATTCGGGCCACATCCGACCCACAGGAGATTGCAGAGCGTTGCCCCTTGATTTTTCCTATTGTCACTTCCGAGGGCTTTCGCCCGATGATGCAGACTTTCTCGCCGTACCTGCGACCCTACCATATCCTCATCCACGGCACCAAGGGTTTCGACATAAAAAACCTGACGGAACAGGAAATGCAGGAAGGTAAGATTACACGGAGCGGCGTCCGCACCATGAGCGAGGTAATCCGGGAAGAATCGGTAGTAGTGCGGGTAGGCTGTCTTTCGGGGCCTAACCTTGCCTCCGAAATCATGGCAGGGCAGCCGACGGCCACGGTCATCGGCAGCAAGTTCGACGAAGTGGTGAGCACGGGGAAGAAGGTCTTGAGCAGCAGGTATTTCCAGGTATTTGGCACCTATGAAATATTAGGGGCGGAACTGGCCGGGGCCTTGAAGAACACCATTGCCATCGGCAGCGGCATCTTGGGCGGCCTTGGCCTCGGGAAGAACCTACAGGCACTGCTCATCAATCGGGGCCTAATGGAAATGATCTATTATGGCAAGGCGCTCGGCTCATCGCCAAAACCTTTTGTCGGAACGGCGGGCATCGGCGACCTCATCTGCACGGCCACCAGCATGAGCAGCCGGAACTACACTTTCGGCTATCGCCTCGGACAAGGGGAAAAGACCGCCGACATACTCGCCTCCATGCCGGAGGTGGCAGAGGGCGTGCGCACCCTAAAAATTGCGAAGCACCTGGCCGACCACCTGAAACTCCACGTGCCCATCACGCAGATGCTCTACCGGGCCGTACACGAGGGCTACGACATCCAGCAAGCCATCGAGTACTTGATGAGGTACCCTTATTATGTGGATGTGGATTTTATTTGACCGGACTCATTTACCCCTAAAGACGGGACTCCTCAGGGGCAGCAAATTGGTTTTGGCTGTCCCTAAAAATACTTCGTGTCTTTGACACTTTACTACACTGTAA
>WBZM01000322.1_pt1 | contig 71860 bp, 65 predicted proteins | sample 5204271 | NCBI WGS metagenome assembly WBZM01 (sample SAMN12344346, study PRJNA552823) | activated sludge metagenome | biome: Activated sludge suspended growth; feature: Nitrification reactor; material: Wastewater; isolation source: activated sludge from nitrification reactor of wastewater... | reverse complement strand
CGCACCGTTGGCGCCGGCCGGGCCCTGCGGGCCGACCTCGCCCGGGAAGCCCTGGATACCCTGCTCGCCCTGCGGGCCCTGGACCCCCTGCTCACCCTGCGGCCCCTGGATGCCCTGCTCGCCCTGCGGGCCCATCGGCCCCATCGCACCGGTCAGGCCGACCTCGCCCTGGACGCCCTGCGCGCCGGTCGCGCCGGTGGCGCCGGTGTCGCCCTTCGGGCCCTGCGGACCCGTGGCGCCCGGCAGGCCGATCTCGCCCTGCGGCCCCTGCGGGCCCATCGCCCCCACCGCGCCGGCGAGCCCCGTGTCACCCTTCGGACCCTGGATGCCCTGGGCGCCCGTGGCGCCGACCGCGCCGGTGTCACCCTTCGGCCCCTGCAGGCCCTGCAGGCCCTGCGGCCCCGGGATGCCTTGCGGGCCCACGTCGCCCTCGGGTCCCTGCGGTCCGACCGGGCCCTGCGGCCCCGTCGCGCCGATCAGGCCAGCGGCGCCGGAGGCCGGCCACACGTCGCCGGCCTTCGGGCCATAGAGCGTGGAGGTGGTGAGGTCCAGGTAGAGGTCGCCGTTGCTGCCGAAGGTGTCGGCCGGGGCACCATGGCCGGAGAGGACGGCGCTGCCGTTCGCGCCGGCCGGGCCCTGCGGACCGACGGCGCCCTGGAGCCCCTGCTCACCCTGCACTCCCTGGGCGCCCGGAGCGCCGGCGGGGCCCTGGGCGCCCGCCGGGCCGGCGGGCCCCGCCTCGCCCTGCGGACCCTGGACACCCTGCGGCCCCTGCGGCCCGGCCGCCGTGGACGGCTTCCACCGCTGCCCGTCGTAGACCAGCGCCTGGCCCGCCGTCGGGGGCGTCAGCATGTCCACCGGGTAGCCCTGGATGCTCAGGACCACCGTGTCCCGCTGCGTGCCGGCGACGTCGCCCTCCAGCTGTCCCGTCAGCTCCCGCGCGGCGCGCGCCTGGAAGGCCGGCACCAGCGCCACGTCGGGCGTGAGCGTCCTCCCGCCCACCGTGACCCGCAGCTTCAGCCCCTGCTGCGCCACCAGGGCGTCCGGGATGGCCGGCATGGGGGCCGCGCCCAGGATCACCGAGTAGAGGCCGCCCGCCAGCGTCACCGACTGGGCGCCCGAGGTCCAGGCCACCTCGCCGCTGGCGTCGAGGATGGTGAACGTGAAGGTGCGCGCACCCACCACCGGGACGCCGCCCTCGGAGAGGCGGCCCTGGTAGGGCACCTGGGCCGAGGCGGCCAGCGCGGCGAGCGGCGCGGCCAGGGAGAGCGCGGCGAGGAGCGCGCAGGCGGCGCGCCAGGCGCGGCGGGGCGAGGACGACGGGGAGGTGGTCGGCATGGGCGTGGTCATGGCTGGTCGGTGGAGCCGATCGGGGAGAAGCCGTGGCGGATGGAGGTGCTGCCGCCGTCGTCGGTGGAGTCGGTGGTGGGCGTGAGCTCGCCGGTGATGGCCGCGTTGTCCACGGTGCCGTCGTCCGAGGCCTGGAGGGCGCCCGACGCCTGCACCAGGTCCGCGGAGATCTCCTGGCGGCCCGCAGCCGGCAGCACCGTGGCCTGGGCCGCGCCGGTGTAGCGGACGTCGGCGCGGAGCGTGGCGATGATGGTGCAGGGCGTGACGGTGGCCGTGTGCGCGGTGAAGGTGCCGTCGTCCAGGAAGGCGCCGCAGGAGGCCGGGATCACCGACCAGAGGACGTCGCCCCCCCACTGGCTGGCCGCCCGGAAGGTGGCGGACTGCCCGGAGGCGAGCGTGATGGTGGCGGGCGTCACCGTCAGCATGGTGTTGACGTGGCCCGGGTGGTCACCGGTGGTGCGGTCGGTGCAGCCGGCCGTCGCGATCGCGGCCAGGGCCAGCGCCGCCAGGCGCGGCCAGCGTGGTGTGTGCGGGGTCATGGATGGGGCTCCAGCGCCGTTCTCCAGAGCACGCCGAGGGTGATGACGTTGGCCTTCAGGTCCTGCTGCCCGTACCGGCTGAGGAGGAGGCGTCCCTCGAGATCGAGGGTCGGGGAGAGCTGCCAGGTGGCGGAGGCGCCGGCGGCGGCCCGCCACCAGCTGGAGGTCCCGGTCACGACGGCGGTGGCGTTCCCGGCGGTGACGCTGTTGCGGCTCGCCACCGTCCAGCGCACCAGCGCCAGGTTCCCGCCCACCGCCAGGCGGCGCAGGAACCCCGTGCCCCGGACCATGGCGTCGAACCCGAGGGACCAGTCGCTCACCTCGGTGCGGATGCGCTGCGACAGGCCCGGCTGGCTCGCCACCTGCGTCCCCACCCAGTAGCGGCCCAGGTCGAGGCGGGGCCGGAGGAGGAGCTGCTCGCCCATCCACTCGCCGTGGATGCCGAGGTTCCCCGAGATCGGGAAGCCGGTGGTCAGCGTCAGGTCACCGCCCGCCGGCGAGGCCAGGGCGGCCTGCACGCCGAGGCGCGGCGGGTACCAGGCGATGAGCCCGACCGCCTCGCCCGCGGGCGGATCGGGCGGTGGCCTCACCACGTCGACGAAGATGGCCCCCGGCTCGGCGTCACCCGCGCCAGGGACGGCGGCACGCGCCGGAAGCGCGACAGCCGCACAGATTGCGACCAGCATCGCCGAGGTGTTCTGGAGGGCCCCCATCGTGCGCGGCGTGAGTGCAACGCAGGGGCCGAGATGACCGTGGGTGGAAGTGGCGGTAATCGTGGACTTGCACGCCGGGTGGCGCAGCGCGCCGCGAGGGTTCGGCCCCACCCTGGGCCATGGAGGGTGGCCCATGGCGCACCGGGCCGGGTCGGGCGGGCGCCGGACGCTGCGGCGGCCCGGGGCGATGTGTGGCGACCGCACACCTGTCGACCCGGCCAGCCGGCGCGAGGCCCCTCGAAGGGCTCCGCCTCCAGTGAACCTTGCGCGCCGCCGCCCACGCCGCCAGTCCAATGGCGATTCGCGTCTCCAGTCGAGACGGAGGGCCGAGATGCACCCCGATACCGCCAGGTACCACCGCACCCTCGAGCCGCCTGACCGGGCCATCTGCGACCTGCTGGCCGCGGAGATCGAGCGGGCCCTCCCCGAGGCGGAGAACAAGGTCTGGCACGGCCACCCGGTCTGGTTCCTGGAGGGGAACCCGGTGGTCGGCTACTCGAAGCTGAAGGGGGGCGTCCGCCTCCTCTTCTGGAGCGGCCAGTCCTTCGACGAGGCCGGGCTGGAGAGGGAGGGCAGCTTCAAGGCCGCCGAGGCGCGCTACACGGAGGTCGCGCAGGTGAAGAAGGGGGACCTGCGGCGCTGGCTCGGGAAGGCCCGCGACATCCAGTGGGACTACAAGAACATCGTCAAGCGCAAGGGCGTGCTGGAGCGGCTCCGGTAGCGGGGCGCGCCCCTACCGCAGCAGCTCCGCCACCAGGTGCCTGCCGAGCCGGGCGAAGCCGTCGTCGAGGATGGCCCGCCCCTTGTCGGTCTGGAGCGTGGCCCGCATCTGCTCCGGGGCGAGGCCCAGCTCCAGGTTGATGCGCACCAGCACCGCCGCGATGGACGGGTGGGCCGGGGCCGCCTTGACGCGGCTGGCGCGCTTCTGGACCCCCTTGGCCAGCTTGTCCATCAGCTGGTCCTCGCTGGTGCGCGCCCCCTGCTGGCCCTCCAGGCCGATGGAGAGGGCGTCGTAGAAGGCCTCCAGCAGCTCCGGCCGCGAGAGCGCCCGGCCGAGGCGATCCAGCGCCTCGTCGTCGTCGACGTTCATCAGGTCGACGTAGGTCTCGAGGAGGATGCGCGTGAGATCGGCGCGGGTGACGACGTGGGGGAGGCGGCGGGAGAAGATGGGCACGGGGGCAGCTTACCCCGGTCTGCCCCCGCCGCAGGTGCCCTCCGCCGGCCTCAGGGCCCACCCTCCCCGCCGCACATGAGGCGCGCCGCCGTCGGCGGCCGGCTCACCGGGACGACCCGACCGGCCGGCGCCGCCTTCGCCGCGACCCGGGCGGCCGGCGGCGCGTGGGCGAACGGGACGCGCGTCAGCGTGTACGAGAAGGCGTAGTCCACCGTCACCACCGCGCTCAAGGGCAGCTGCGACGCTCCCCCGGCGAAGACCCCGCCCAGCGTCGGCGGCGCGATCAGGTCGGTCGCCAGCGTGGCCGTCCCCTCCACCGTCCCCGCCGCCTTGGTGAGGTCCAGCTGCCCGGTGACCTCCACGTCGGGCAGGTGCGCCTGCCCGTAGTCGTGGCTCGAGATCACCACCGGCGCCGTCTCGCAGCCGGACGACTGGAAGAACCCCTGCGAGACCCCAGCCATGGCGCCGAGGGGCACCCGCAGCGTCCACGCGCCGCTCGGCTCGACCTCCAGCATCAGCGTCCCGTCCCCGTCCCCCGCGCCGCCGAGGTGGTAGTCGAGGCTGTCGAGCGTGGTGGACTCGCCCGGCACGCAGGCGCACGGCTCGATCCGGTCGTGGTTGCCGGCGTAGTCGAGCGCCCGGCGGTAGTTCTCCGACAGGTCCAGCACCGCCAGCCCGGGCACCGAGGCCGGCAGCATGATGTCGATGGGACGCGGGGTCCCCTTCAGCTTGCGCCAGCTGTCGACCACCACGTCCAGCCGCTCCGTCCCCGCGCCCTCGGCGGTCACCGTCCCGCTGAGCAGCTCGGTCACCTGCACGTGGACCAGGGCACCGCCGGCGTCGGTCCAGTCCTTCACCGTGAAGCCGGCGGTGGCCGAGAAGAGCGGCGTGTTCATGCGGAGCAGCGTCTCCGAGATGGCGGAGAGGAGCATCGAGCCCGGGTTGCCCGCCAGCGCCGCGCCCACCGCGTCCTGCAGGTCGGTCCAGAGCTTGGAGTCCTTGAGCGCCACCTTGCCCGTCAGCTTGACGGCCCGGTAGTCCGGGATGGCGTTGGCCGCCACCGGCGGGCTCTGCGGCTGCCCCTCCAGGCGCACCTGGCGCACCCCCGCGTCGTCGGTCCGGCCGCCCAGCTGCACCTCCCCCGCCTGGAACCGGACGATGGGGAGCTTCCCGGCCACCCTGGCCCTGGTGCCGAAGAGCTCCCAGTCCACGCGGGCGCTCGCGATGGGACCGTCCTGCGGGAGGCTGAAGTCGATGCCGGCGGCGTTGAGCGCCGGCCGCAGGCAGTTGAGCACCTGACCGTCGCCGGTGTTGTACCGGAAGGTGCCGGTGAAGGTGCGCGCCTCGCCGGCGGCGGCCCCCTTGGTCCGGACCAGCAGCGGCGCGTCCGCCTCGACCTTCCCGTCGAAGACGATGAAGGTCCAGATCATCTTCACCACCGTCAGCACGGCGTTGGCGCCGGAGGTGAACTTCGAGAACTTCTCGGCGGCCGGCACGTGCTCGGCGACGGCCTCGACCACGCCGCCCATGAAGGTGGAGACCGAGAGGGCGGCGGCGTCCATCACCGTCTGCTCGGTGTCGGTCATGGTGCAGGCGCGCGGCCCGGGCGCCGCGGCCGCCACGGCGAGGCGCCGGCCCGAGAGGGCCCGCTGGCCCGCCTGCCAGAGCTCCGCCTGGAAGCGCCAGGAGAGCAGCGCCACCTGCACCGGGTCGAGGAGGGCGTCGCCCGGGACGGCGGGGTCGAGCAGGTCGTAGGGCGCCCCGGCCTGCCGGCCCAGGGCCACCACCAGGTGGGCCCAGTACTGGCGCGTGGCCGGCGTGTCGGCGGCGGCCGCGGCGCGCAGGTCGGCCACCAGCCGGCCACGGAGGCGGGCCTGCAGGTCGGCCCGCGCCGTCGGCGTCGCGGCCGGCACCACCGCCGACCAGGCGGCCATGAGGTCGTCGACGGTGAGGCGGGGCCCCTGCGCCATGGCGCGGTTGAGGAAGGCCAGGTCGGGCAGCTCGAAGGCGATGCCCTGGCGCGGCTCCTCGGCCGGCAGGAAGGTGGACCCGTCCTCGTTCATCAGGTCGAAGCCGGCGCGGACCAGGGCGCTCATCACGGTGAACTCGCCGTCGGGCGTGCCGGCGAAGGTGGCGAGGTCGGCGGCGTCGGCCGTGGCCGTGTCGAGGAGCGCCGCGGTCGGCCCCGTGGGACCGGTCGGCCCGGTCGGCCCGGTGGGCCCGGTGGGCCCGGTGGGCCCGGTCGGTCCCGTGGGGCCCGGGGCGGCTCCGCCGCCGCCGCAGGCGGACAGGGCGAGGACGAGGGAGCCGGCGAGGAGCGCGGTGCGGCGGGGACGGGCCAAGGTGGTCATGGTGAGGCCTCCAGGGATGCGTGCGGAGCGGATGCGAGGTGCGGGGCGCCGGCGACGGCGACGACGGCCGGCCGGCGAAGGGAGGGCGTGGGGCGCGGCTCGGTCCCCTGCGCCCACGGCTCGAGGACGGCGAGGACGAGCCGGACCACCTCCGCCAGGCGGGCCGGATCGACCCGGTCGGCGGTGTCGGCGGTGCGGTGGTAGTCCGGGTGCGGGCCCGGCGTGGAGAGCCAGGCCGCGGGGACGCCCGCTGCGGCGAACGGCGCGTGGTCGGTGGCCAGCACCGGCCCTGGCCACCAGCGGAGCGGCCCAAGGCCGAGGGCGGTCGCGGCCGGCTCGGCCGCCTCGAACAGGCGCCGATCCCCCTCGCCGCCGGCCCCGGCGACCTGGAGCCCGGGCGCTCCGGCGCCGACCATGTCGATGGAGAAGGCGGCGACCGTGGCCGCGAGCGGCAGCGGCGGCGCGGCCACCCAGCGGCGCGAGCCGAGCAGCCCCGGCTCCTCGCCGTCCCAGGCGGCCAGGACCAGGGTCCGCGCCGGCGGAACCGGCCCCGCGGCGAGCAGTCGGGCCACCTCCAGCAGCGCGGCCACGCCCGAGGCGTTGTCGTCGGCGCCCGGGTACCACGCGTCGCGGAACGGCGCCTCGCCGAGGTGATCGAGGTGGGCCCCGACCACCACCACCTCCTGGCCGAGCACCGGGTCGGCCCCCGGGATCACGCCGACCACGTTGGCGAGCGCCGCATCGGCGGGGCCGCCGTCCACCGCCACCCGGGCCCGCACCTCCGCGAGCGCGGGCGCCGGCGTGAGCCCGTCCACCGCGGCGATCCAGGCCGGCAGCGACGGCAGCGCGGCGGCCACCGCCTCGTGCCCGACCCAGAGCACCGGGAGGCCCGCCTGGACCGACGCGAAGGGACGCGGCGCGGGCGCGGTCGTGGAGCGGGGGACGAAGAGCACCGCCGCCGCGCCGCGGGCGAGGGCCTGGGCCGCCTTGTCCGAGGCGCCATGGCAGGCCGGCTCGCCGGCCCCGCCGCAGCCGGCCCGGTCCGGGCAGGCGCCGGGGACGAGGGGTGCGCCGCCCGGGAGCCCGCTCACCACCACCGCCACCCGGCCGCGGAGATCGATCGGCCCGAAGTCGTCCCAGCCGCTCGGCAGCGGGCAGGCGGGGAACCGGGACGGGTCGAAGGCCGGGAGCGCCACACCGTAGCCGGCGAAGGCGAGCGCGCCCTCCACCGCGCCGCTGGCGCTCCCCTCCAGCAGCTCGAAGTCGGCCCCGAGGCGCGCCACCACGCCGCCCAGCTCCAGCGCCGGCGGGCGCCCCCAGCGCCAGGTCGGCGCCGTGAAGCCGAGCCGCAGGTCGCCCGCCCCCGGCACCGGCGCGAGCCCGGCCTCGCGAAAGGCCGCGGCGACGTGGTCGGCCGCCAGCGCCCCGCCGGGCGTCCCGGCGCGGCGGCCGCGCAGCGCCGGCGAGGCGAGGCGGGCCACGTCGGCCGCGAGGCGCTCCAGCTGCGTGGCGCGGGGCGCCGCGGTGGCCTCGGGGGGCGCGCCCGCCGGCTCGGCACGGCAGGACGCCACCAGGGCGGCGAGCGCCGCGCCGGCGAGCGCCGACAGCGCCCGGCCGGCGCGGCCCGGCCGCCGCCCCACGCCCGCGTGCGCGCGCGCCATGGCGTCCACCGCGGCGTCCGCCGCTCAGCGCGCCGCGCCGGAGGGGCGCCGGCGACGCCCCGAGAGCGCCAGCGCCAGCCCGAGCAGCCCCGCCACGCCGGCGCCGCCCTGGCCGCAGCCGCCGGAGCCGCCCGGCGCGGCCGCGCCACCGCCACCGCCACCGCCGTCCGGCGGGATGGGCTCGAACACCGCATCCACCCCCAGGTCGGCGCGGACCGTCAGCACCAGCGGGTTGGAGCCGTCGGGCCAGTCGCTCCCGTTGATGGCCCAGCCGGCGAAGCGGTGGCCGGCGCCGGGCGTGGCGGTGAGCGTGACGACGGTGCCGTCGGGGTACCGCCCGCCCTCCGGCGAGAGCGCCACGCTCCCGTTGCCGATGGCGATCACGGTGACGGTGCGGTCCGGCACCACCTGCTCCTCCTGGAAGTTGGCCACCACCGCCAGGTCGCCGCGCACCGTCAGCACCAGCGGGTTGGAGCCGTCGGGCCAGAGGCTCCCGCCGATGGTCCAGCCGGCGAAGCGGTGGCCGGCGCCGGGCGTGGCGGTGAACGTGACGACGGTGCCGTCGGGGTAGCGCCCGCCGGCCGGGGAGAGCCCCAGGGCCCCCACGCCGCTCGTCGCCGCCGAGACGATGCGGATCGGGACGGACGGCTCCGCCTGGAAGGTGGCCACCACCGCCATGTCGGCGTTGGCCGAGAGGAGCAGGGGGTTGGAGGCGTCGGGCCAGGGCGCCCCGTTGATCCACCAGCCGGCGAAGCGCTGGCCGGCGGCCGGCGTGGCCGTCAGCGTGACCGGCGTGCCGTAGGCGTAGGTCGGCCCCGGGGGGACGGCCGCCACGGTCCCGGCGCCGCTGGCGGAGGCGGTGAGGGTCCGGTCCGGCGCGCGCGGCGGCCCGAACATGGCGCTCAGGGTCAGCGGCGCCCAGACCTCGAACCGGAAGCGGGTCTCCCCGCTCACCTCCTCGCCGTCGAGGAACCAGGCCTGGAAGCTCGAGCCCGCGCCGGGCGTGGCGGTGGCGGTGACGGAGGTGCCCGCCTCGTAGAAGCCGCCGGGCGGGTCGAGGACCACCGTGCCCTCCCCCTCCCCGGTGAGTTGCACCGAGACCTGCAGGCCGGGCGGCGGGCGGGCGAAGGAGGCCTGCAGCACGTGGTCCCGGTCCATGGTGACGCGGAGGCTGGAGGCCAGCCCCATGTCCACGCCGTCGAGGAGCCACCCCGTGAAGACGTTGTCGAGCGAGGGCACGGCCGTCGCGACGACCACCTCCCCGGGCGCGTAGTCCGGCTGGTCGGGGGAGAGCTCGATCCGGCCGCCGCGGATGGGGACCATCCAGCGGGAGAGGACGTGGCGCACCGGGGTGAAGAGCGCCTCCACCGTGTGCGCGCCGCCCATGGTGACGGAGAGCGGGTTGGCGCTCCCGGCCGCCGCGCCGTCGAGGCGCCACCCGGAGAGGACGTAGCCGGCGTCGGGCGTGGCGGTGACCGTCACCACCGTCCCGGCCGCGTAGGCGCCGCCGGCCGGGGACATGGCCACCGCCCCGTGGAGCCCGGTGGCGACCAGCGAGTGGAGCACCGGCGCCGCCGGGTTCGGCGCCGTGAAGTAGCGCCAGCCGGTGGACTGGTCGCCCACCGCCGGGAGGCCCACCACGTTGGCGCGGGCGCAGTTGGCCGGCTGCCCGGGGGCGGGCATCCAGTCGGAGACCCGCCACCGGTAGGTCTTGCCGCCCACCAGGCCGCCCCAGCCCAGCGCGCAGGAGAAGGGACCCGAGGCGTTCCAGGTGCAGGCGTTGTGGGCCGGGTCGAAGACGGTCGTGTCGGGCGAGTCGTCGGCCGGGTAGATCTCGTAGGCCACCTGGGCGTTGCAGCCGGCCGCATCGATCTGGGCGGCCGTCACGGCGTTGGTGGCCGTCACGCTGACCAGCGTCGGCTCGACGTAGCGGATGGACGGGCGGGGCGCGGCGCCGGCCGGGAAGACGAAGACCCCCTGCCACGGCCCCTGGTTCGGCAGGCCGGACCCCATCCTCGAGTCGGCGCCGTCCCAGAAGACCGAGTCGGTGTTGAGGTCCTTCACGTTGACGGCCCCGAGCAGGTAGGAGCCGTCGGCGATGCCGGCGATGGGCTGCGAGGTGACGACCGGGAACCGGATCTCGATGGTGGCCCCGGCGCCGAGGCCGTAGATGTAGCCGTCGGCGTGGCCGAGGTTGGCGAAGCCGGGCAGGTACGGATAGAGGGAGGCCCCGGGCGCCACGGGGCACTCCCCGCCCACGAAGGTCGTGGAGACACCCTTGTAGGTGTGGACGCAGGTGATGGGGTGGGCCGCGTCGACGGCGAAGGTGGTGTGGGGCGGCAGCCGCACCTCCGGCACCGCGTAGATCCCGCTGCAGCCGAGCCCGCCCACCACGATGTGCATCCAGTAGACCTGGCCCACCACCGCCGGCGAGGTGAAGCCGGTCCAGCTCCAGACCAGCTGCTCGTACATCGGGTCGATGAGCGGCAGGCTGCACCAGTGGGGCACCATCGAGGCCGAGCCGTCCATCCACTGCTGGGCGGGCGCCCGCGACGGGAGGGCCAGGGCGGCGGCCGCGGCCAGGGCCAGCGCCGAGGCCCGGAGGGTGCTGCGGGATGGGGAGTGCATGGTGCTCCACGCATCGCCCGCCCGCACCGGTCGGGGTAGATCCACTTCCGATTTCGGGGAGGGGCCAGCTGGTCGCGCGGCGGCGCCATCGCGCCCCGGGCCGCGGCGGTCCTGGCGTATTCCCGGCGCCTTCCCTGCGACCGACCGCGGACCGGGCGAGGGCTGCCCTCCTCCGGGTGTGGCACTCGACCACCGCCCACCAGGGCGCTCCGTCCGAGAGCGCGTGGCGTAGACTCCGGGTGCTGGGTCCTTGCGAGTCGCAGGGCCCCGGGGAACGGGAGAACCACCGTGCGAACCCCGACCTGCCTCCTGGCTGCGCTCATCCTGCCCCTCTCCGCCTGCGGCGACCCCAGCGCGTCCCCCCCGGCTGCGCCCACCGGCCTCACCGTCACCGCCACCACGCTCGAGGCGGTGACGCTGGCCTGGACCGACGCCTCGGCGGACGAGGCCGACTTCGTGATCGAGCGGTGCGTGGGCGAGGCGCCCTGGGCCGAGCTGGCGCGGCCGGCGGCCAACGCCACCGGCCACGTCGACGACACCGTGGTCCCGGACCAGGACTATGCCTACCGCGTCCGCAGCGCGGGCCCCGGCGGCCTCTCCGCCCCGTCCGACACGGTCACCACCGGCACCTGGCGCCTCGCCACCGTGGCTGAGCGGCTGGCCGTGGCGATCGAGGCGGCCCGCGGCGACGAGGCCCCGGCCACCAGCGTGACGGGCTCCGGCATGACCATCTGGTTCCTCGGAACCGCGCTCTGCTCACCGCCCGGCCCGCTGGCGCCGCCCGCCGGCTCGCCCACGCCCCCCGCCACGCTCTACGGCTGCGACAACCAGGCGAACGTCACGCTCGCGAGGTCCGGCGACGTGGTGACCATGAACCTGGCGGCGGCGGGGTTCTACGCCGACCTCACCACCACCATCCCGCTCGCCGGCACGGATGCGGGGGCCCTCCTCGCCACTCGCATGGAGTACGCCTGCAACCTCCCCGTCGCGCCGATGGCGGATGGCCGGCTGCGGCTGGTCGGGCCGGTCCACTGGAACAGCATCGCCCTGCACTTCCCGACCTTCCAGAGCGCGGACCCGGCCGTCAGCGGGCTCCAGAATCTGGTCCTCGACACCTGCCTGACCCCGTTCATGTCGTGGTACCGCGACCAGCTCAACGACCGGGTGGCCGCGGCGCTGCCGGGGCTGCCGGCCTGGGTGCCGTGACCGCCCGCCGCCTCAGGCCCCCAGGAAGGCCTTGATCGCGTCCGGCGTGAGCACCTTGCCGGTGGACCTCACGACGCCGTCCACCACCAGCGCCGGCGTCGACATCACCTTGAACTTCATGATCTCGCGGACGTCCTCGACCTTCTCCACCGAGGCCTCGACACCGAGCTCCGCCACCGCCTGCTCGGCCGCCGCGGTGAGCTGCTTGCACCTGGCGCAGCCGGTCCCCAGCACCTGGATCCTCACGTCGACCTCCCTCACAGCACCGCGTTGAACAGCCAGCCGACCAGCAGGATGCCGCTCGCCACCACGCCCACGAAGGCGGCGATGAGCGGCGGGCGGAGCACCTTGCGCAGGATGACGATCTCCGGGAGCGACAGGCCGATGACCGCCATCATGAAGGCGAGCACCGTGCCGAGCGCCGCGCCCTTCCCCAGGAGCGCCTCGACCACCGGGATGATGCCGGCGGCGTTGGAGTACATCGGCACGCCGACGAGCACGGCGGCCGGCACCGACCACCAGGCCGACCGGCCCATGAAGGCCGCCAGGAGCCCCTCCGGCACGTAGCCGTGGATGCCGGCGCCGACGGCGATGCCGGCCACCACCCAGGGCCAGACCTTGCCGACCACCTCCCGGACGGCCTCCACGCCCTTCTCCACCCGCCCGGTGAAGCCGAGCCGCTCCTTCTCGAAGGTCGCCTCGGCCTTCATCGCCTCGTAGACCCACGCCTCGACGTGGCGCTCGAGCTTCATGCGGCCGAGGACGAAGCCGGAGAGGATGGCGATGGTGAGGCCCGTCGCGAGGTAGAGCGCCGCCACCTTCCAGCCGAAGAGGCCGAGGAGGAGCACCAGCGCCACCTCGTTGACCATGGGCGCCGAGACCAGGAACGAGAAGGTCACGCCGAGCGGCACCCCGACCTCGACGAAGCCGAGGAAGAGCGGGATGGCCGAGCAGGAGCAGAAGGGCGTCACCACCCCGAGGAGCGCGGCCACCACGTTGCCCACCGACTCCCGCTTGCCGACCAGCATGGCGCGCGTCCGCTCGGCGGTGAAGAAGGACCGGACGATGCCGACCAGGAAGACGACGAGGGTGAGGAGCAGCAGCACCTTCGGCACGTCGTAGAGGAAGAAGGCGACGCTCTCGCCGAGGTGCGAGCCGGGGGCGAGGCCGAGGAGGCCGAAGGCGAGCCAGCGCGAGAGCGGCTGCAAGCCGGCGTAGGCGGCGGCCCAGCCGGCGAGCGCCGCTGCCAGCAGGAGCGCCACCCTCAGGGCGGGACGACCGCCGGCCGCCGGCCTGGCCTCGGGGACGCCGGCGCCGCGCGGCCGGGGCGAGGGCGGTGCGTCGAGGGGCTGGGGGTGCATGGTGACGCTCCCGGGGGGCCTGCCGCTCAGGTCGCGGTGGAGAGGAAGTAGGCGCCGCCCGCGAGCACGGCGAGGCCGGCGAGGGAGCGGAGGAGGCGCGCCGCGCGGGCCCCGGCCCGCCACGAGAGCCAGCGCTGGACCCCCTGGGCCGAGGCCCCGGCGAGGACGATGGCCAGGGCGTGGCCGACGGCGTAGGCGGCCACCAGCAGCGCGCCGCGCGCGGCGTCGGCGCCGCTGGCCCGGAAGGCCAGCCCGAGGAGCGGGGCCATGAAGGCGAAGGTGCAGGGGCCGAGGGCGGCGCCGAAGACCAGGCCGAGGAGGAGCGCGCCGAGCGGGCCGCGCCGCCGGGCGCCGGCAGGGAGGCCCCAGGACGGCAGCGGGAGGAGCCCCAGCAGGTTGAGGCCGACGCCGAGGAAGACGACCGCCAGGAGGATGGTGCCGACCGGCCCGACGTCGCCGGCCATCCGGCCGAGGCCGACCGTGGCGGCCCCCACCACGGCGATGCTGGCGAGGATGCCGAGCGCGAAGCTCGTCGAGAGGATCACGGCGGCCCGGCCCGCCGGCGGCTCGTCCCCGCCGCTCATGTAGGCGACCACCAGCGGGATGCTCGACAGGTGGCAGGGGGAGAGCACCACCGACAGGAGCCCCCAGGCGAGCGCGGCCGGCAGCGCCAGCGCCAGCGAGGCCTCGAAGGCGTGCCCGAAGGCGGTGAGCAGCTCGACCATCGGCGCCCCCTAGAACTGGACGCCCAGCGCCTTCCAGCGCGCCAGGATGGCCGCCCGGTCCAGGAACCCCTCGTGCCTGGCCAGCTCCTTGCCGTCCGCGCCCAGGAAGATCTGCGTCGGGATCACGTGGATGCCGTACGCCTCGGCGGCCGGCCGGTCCTTCCAGACGTCGATGAAGACCACGTCCATCCGGCCGGCGTACTCGGCCCGCAGGCCGTCCAGGATGGGCGCCATCGCCTTGCACGGGATGCAGCCCGTCGAGCCGAGGTCGACCAGCCTGGGGAGGGCCCTGGCGGCGCCGGGCCTCGCCGGGCCCGGCTCGGCGGCCGCCGTCAGGCCCAGGGCGGGCACGGCGAGGAGCGCGGCGACGAGGACGCGCTTGAACCAGGACGTCATGGGCATGCGACCCCTCCGGAGGACCCGACCGCTTATCGCATGATGACGATATGGCGACAAGGTCGGCCGGTGCGGCGCCATGTCGCGACGAGGCCGTCGTTCCGCTCACGTCGCGAGAGCCCGGTCGATTGAAACAGGACGTCGCTTATCGTAAGAAGCGCGCATGCCGGTTGCCCTCAAGAAGGACCCCTGCGGCCCCGCGACCACCCCGGCCCAGGGCCCGGACCTCCGCCCGATCGAGGGCGAGGCGGCCGACACCGAGCTGGCCGAGCTCGCCAAGGCCCTCGGCCACCCGGCCCGCGTCCAGATCATGCGCCTCCTCGTCCGCCGCAACGCCTGCATCTGCGGCGACATCGTGGACGAGCTGCCCCTCGCCCAGTCCACGGTCTCCCAGCACCTCAAGGTGCTGAAGGAGGCCGGCCTGGTGAAGGGGGAGATCGACGGCCCCCGCACCTGCTACTGCGTCGAGCCCCGCACCCTGCGGCGCCTGAAGGCGCTCATCGGCAGCCTCTAGGAGCCTCCCGTGCCCTCCCTCACCCGCCGCCTCTCCTTCCTCGACCGCTACCTGACCCTCTGGATCTTCCTGGCCATGGGGGCCGGCATCCTCCTCGGCTGGGCCGTCCCCGGCGTGGTGCCGGCGCTCGACCGCCTGAGCGTGGGGACCACCTCCATCCCCATCGCCGTGGGGCTCGTCCTCATGATGTACCCGCCCCTCGCCAAGGTCCGGTACGAGGAGCTGCCGCGGGTCTTCCGCAACGGCAAGGTCCTCGTCCTCTCCCTCGTGCAGAACTGGATCGTCGGGCCGGTGCTGATGTTCGCGCTGGCGGTGCTCTTCCTGCGCGACAGGCCCGAGTACATGGTCGGGCTCATCCTGATCGGCCTGGCGCGCTGCATCGCCATGGTCATCGTCTGGAACGACCTGGCCAAGGGCGACACCGAGTACTGCGCCGGCCTGGTGGCGTTCAACTCGCTCTTCCAGGTGCTCTTCTTCTCCCTCTACGCCTGGGTCTTCATCACCGTGCTACCCGGCTGGCTCGGCCTCACCGGCGCCGAGGTCCACATCACCATCGGCGAGATCGCGCAGAGCGTCTTCATCTACCTCGGCATCCCCTTCCTCGCCGGGATGGCGAGCCGCTTCGGCCTGCGGGCGCTCAAGGGCGAGGACTGGTACCGGACGGTCTTCATCCCCCGCATCTCGCCCATCACGCTCGTCGCCCTCCTCTTCACCATCGTGGTGATGTTCTCGCTCAAGGGCGAGACCATCGTGCAGGTCCCCTTCGACGTGGTGCGGATCGCCATCCCCCTCCTCGTCTACTTCCTGCTCATGTTCTTCGTGTCGTTCTGGATGAGCCGGAAGGTCGGCGCCTCCTACGGGCAGACGGCCACCCTCTCCTTCACCGCCGCCTCCAACAACTTCGAGCTGGCCATCGCGGTCGCGGTGGCCACCTTCGGCATGGCCCACGGCGCCGCCTTCGCGGCCGTCATCGGGCCGCTGGTCGAGGTGCCGGTGCTCATCGGCCTCGTCAACGTGGCGCTGAAGCTGCGGGACCGCTGGTTCCCGGGCGAGACCGGCGAGATCGCCAAGGTGGCCAACTGCGCCGTGGCCGTGGAGGGGCCGGCGGCCGGCAAGGCGCGGTGAAGGGTGGCGGCGCTGCGCGGAGGGGCGGGCCCCGGCCCGGGGCCGCGCCTCCCGCGGCGGCGGCTCGCCGGGCGCCAGCGAGCCGGCGCTCCCTTTCCCGCTTCACGCCCCAGGCCGGCCCGCCGCGGCCTCGCCGCGCGCGTGCCCGCAGGTGCAGTCGAGGCACCCGTGCTCGGCGCACGTGCCGCAGGCGCTCGCCACGCGCTTGCGCAGGGCCTCGCGGGCGCGGAAGAGGCGCACCCCGGCGTTGTTGGCGGTGACGCCCACCTCGTCGGCGAACTCCCGAACCGAGAGCCCGTCGACCTCGACGCGGCGCAGGGCCGCCGCATACTCGGGCTTCAGCGTCCCGGCCAGGCTGCTGACGCAGCGGCACACGGCGTTGCGGGTGTCGAGATCCGGCTCGATCCGCTCCTCCAGCTCGGCCGCGAGCGCCGCCAGCGCCCGCTGGTTGGTCCCGCCGCGCCGGTGGTGGTCGATGACGGCGTTGCGCAGCACCCGGTAGAACCAGGCGACGGCCGACTCCTCGCCCATCGGCGACGGCGGCGATCGCAGGCTCCGCGTGAAGGCCTCCTGCAGCACGTCCTCGGCGAGGTCGCGGCGCCCCAGGCGGCGCTCCAGGAAGCCGAGGAAGGCGCGGTGGTTCTCGACGAGGACGTCGGTGACCTCGCGCCCGATGGGCAACTCGGCGCCCTCGTCACCGGCCCCTTCGGCTCCCGGATGGCTCATGGACTCTCCCCCTTAGCCGGGTTGCGCGGCGACGCGCCGAGGCGCGCTGGGGCGCAAGCGACCGCTCAGGCCGGTTCCGGTGCCGGCGGGGAGCCCACGTGCAGCTCGGGGTGCCGCCTGGCGGCGACCCGCGTCCGGACGGACGCCGGCCCGCTCAGCGCAGCTCGACGGTCCGCCCGCGGAACGAGATCGCCGCCGGGTCGTCGCGCACGCTGCCCTGACCGGGCTCCGCCTGGACGCGGAGGCCGCCGATCGCGCCGGGCGGGAGGTGGTCCGGCTGCCCGGTCTGCGCCTGCCGGCGCCACCCCGCCGTCCCCACCATGAAGACGGAGCCGCGCGTGTCGGCGCCGGAGCGGGTGCGGATCCGGAAGTCGTCGGTGAGCTCCGACCAGGTGAGCGGCCCCGAGCCCAGGTTCACGACCGAGGCCTTCGCCACGTTGAGCCACGAGCTCTTCCCGAAGGCGGTGTGGTGCTCCTCGACCACCACCGCCTCGACGCGCACCTCGACCGCGCCGCTCCGCAGGGTGAACGGCGCCGAGCTCACCGCGTGCTCGTCCACGTAGGTCTTCCAGGCCGGCATGGCGCTCTTGCCGTGGCCAGTCACGGTGCAGCCGGAGGCGAGCAGGGCGGCGACGGCGAGCGGGATGGCGAGGGCACGCATGGATGGACTCCGGGGACGGTAGGGCGGGCCATTGTGACCGGTCGGCCGGTCCGACGCCAGGCGCGCGGCCGGCATCCGTCGCTCCGAGGCCGAGGCGAGCGCCTACTCGGGGGCCTCGCTGCCCGCCCCGGCGACGATCGACCTCATGGCGCCGCCTTCGCGCCCAGCCCACGCTCCTGGCGCTCCCCGCCCTCCGGGCGCCGCACGATGAAGGCCGCCCTGCGCTGCTCGGGGGTCCGGTGGTCGGGACCGAGCCCGCCGTCGCCGCCGAGCAGGGCCAGCAGCTTCTCGGCGGTCTCCCGCCTGGCCTGGATGGTCTCCGGCGGGAAGCCCCGGTGGCCGGGGAGCGGCACCGGGTCGGTCCACTGGGACGGCGGCGGCGATCTCGGCAGGTCGATGCCGAGGAGGTCCAGGATGGCGTTCACGAAGGTGAGCGGGTGGGGCGGGCAGCCAGGGACGTAGAGCGCCGGCCGGTTGCGACCCAGGAAGCCGCGGGCCAGGGCGGCGGAGTCCTGGTACGGGCCGCCGGAGATGGCGCAGGCGCCGAAGGCGATGACGAACCTCGGCTCCGGCATGGCCGCCCAGGCCAGTTCGAGCGCCTCCTCCATGTTGCGCGTGAGGGGGCCGCTCAGCACCAGCCCGTCGGCGTGGCGCGGGGAGGCCACGAACTCGATGCCGTACCGCCCCAGGTCGAAGTTGACGTTGCCGAGGGCGTTGAGCTCGAGCTCGCAGCCGTTGCACCCCCCGGCCGAGACCGAGCGCAGCTTGAGCGACCGCTTGAACCGGGCGCGCAGCGCCTCCGCCACCGCCACCGCCGGCGGGCCTGGCCTCGCGGCGCTCACCACCAGCGCGTCCCGGTCGTGCGACGCCAGCCGGTGCTCCGCCGTGAACTCCAGCTTCCCCACCTCGCACGCCGTGGCGCAGTCGCCGCAGAGGAGGCACCGGCCGAGGTCGAGCCGGATGGGGTCCACCTCGATGGCGGCGGCCGGACAGACCTCGAGGCAGGCCCGGCAGCTCGCCTCGCACGGCTGGCCCAGGACCACGGGGAGCCCGCGGAACCCCTTGGGCTGGGCGGACCGCAGGTCGGGGATGTACTGGCGGCCCTGCGAGAGCCGCACCTTCAGCGCGTCCAGCATCGTCTTGCCACCTCAGAGGTCATTGCCGCAGTAGGACAGGTCGAAGCTCTTGTTGCAGATGGGGAAGTCGGAGATGTCGTTACCCCGCACCGCCAGCGCCAGGCCGTGCCAGTTGCGGAGCGACGGGTCCTGCACCCGGTAGGACGCCAGCCTCCCCTCCCCGTCCGTCTCGAGGACGTGGACCACCTCGCCGCGCCAGCCCTCCACGACCGCCACCGCGACGGTGGATGGCGCCAGCGGGCCGAGCCGCGCCGAGCCCCGCCCGATCGGCGCGTGGGCGTCGAGGGCCGCACCGATCCAGTGGAGCGACTCGTCGATCTCCCGCACCCGGACCATGGCCCGTGCCCAGCAGTCGCCGCCCGCCTCGACGACCTGGCCGAGGGGCAGGCCGAGGTAGGTCCCGCCGTCGGGCGGGCAGCGGGCATCGAGCGGGACCCCGCTGGCCCGGGCCGGGGGTCCGACCAGGCCGATCTCGGCGGCCTGGTCGCGGGTGACCACGCCCACGCCCTCGAGGCGATGCCGGACGCTGGTCGAGCCGAGCCAGCGCTGGTTCATGATGCCCACGTCCCGCCGGACCAGGTCGAGGTTGGACCGGAGCTGGGCGACCGTGGGCGCCGGGAGCCCGCCGGGAATGGCGCCCGGCCTCACCCAGCCGCGGCCGAACCGGCTCCCGCAGACCAGCATGGTGGAGTTGATGACGGTCGTTCGCAGCCGGCCGTAGGTGGCCGCGCCCTGCAGGAAGGCGACGTCGTTGGCCAGCCCGGAGAGCCCGGCCAGGTGCATGCCGATGCGCTCCAGCTCGACCCCGATGGCCCGCACGATCGCCATGTCGGGCGGCGCCTCGAAGCCCGCCAGCGCCTCCAGGGCGGCCGCGTGGGCCCAGGCGTGGGCCACGCTGGCGTCCCCGGCCAGGGTCTCGACGAGCGGCGTGAGGGTCCGCGGGTCCCGCCGCAGCAGGAGCGCCTCGGCCCCGCGGTGCTGGTACCCGAGGTGGATCTCGAGGTGGTGGACCGTCTCGCCGAGGCACATGAAGCGGAAGTGGCCGGGCTCGATGACCCCCGCGTGGATGGGTCCCACCGCCACCTCGTGGACCTCCTTCCCTTCCAGCGCGAAGAAGGGGTACCGGTCCATCGCCTCGCGCGCGCCCCCCGGGAAGCGGACGGGCTTGAGCCAGGGGTGGTCGTGCGGCTTCACCCCGTGCTGCTCGAAGATCTCCCGCTCGAAGACGTGCAGCGCCGGGTGGTCGCGGGTGAGCGCGTGCCAGCCGTGCTCCCGAGCCACCTCGGTCCGCAGCACCTGCAGCGCGCCGGCCTCCTCCAGCACGAGCGTGAGCGCGAGGTCCTCCGGGGCGGCGGCCGCCTGGCCGAAGAAGGTCACCGGCCTGGCCCCGGCCCGGAGCCGCTCGTGGGCCGAGGAGAAGAACGTGCGCGCCGGGACGGCCAGGCGGGAGGCGGGCGAGAGGAGCGTCTCCACGGTCACGGCCCTCCCAGGGTGGTGGCGACCTGCCGGAACAGCCCGTTCACCGGGGCGGGCAGGTACAGGCCCATGGCGATGAGGGCGCCCAGGAAGAACACCTTCGGCAGCACCATGGCGATGGTCTGGCTGGCCCAGTCGACCTGCTTCTTCGGCTCCCCCCAGATCATGGGGAAGACCGACCGCCCCGTGGCCACGAAGGTCACCGTGAGGATGGCGCAGAAGGCCGCGAACACGACGTAGTGCTGGGCCCCGATGAGCCCGCTCATGATGATGAGCTCTCCGAGGAAGCTGCCGAACGGCGGGAAGCCGAGGAGCGCGAAGGTGCCGATCATGAAGAAGAGGCCGCTGTAGGGCATGTCCTTGAGGAGGCCCGAGACCTCGCGCACGTCCTCGGTCCGGTAGTGCGCCTCGATCTTGCCGGCGGTGAGGAAGAGGATGGCCTTGATGAACGCGTTGCTCACGGCGTACAGGACCACGCCGTAGGCCGCGCTCCCGCCGATGCCGAGCCCGACCGCGATGACCCCGCCGTGGTTGAGCGCGGCGAAGGCGATGAGCTTCACGTAGTTGCGCGTCGCGATCACGCCGAAGGCGGAGAGCGCCATGGTGGCGAGCCCGAGCGTGAGCAGCACCGGCCCGACCAGCGCCCGCTCGGCCGCCCCGAAGGCCTGGAGGATGCGGAGGAGGGCGACCAGCGCCACGTTGAACTGGACGGCGCCGAGGAGCGCGGTCACCGAGGGCGGCGCGGCGTGGTAGGTCTCGGGCAGCCAGGTGTGCATGGGGGCGAGGCCCAGCTTGGTCCCGTAGCCGAGCAGCAGCAGCGCCAGGCCCACGCGGCGCCAGAGGTCCGTGGGCTGCCGCCCCGCCGCCGCGAGGCCGTCCAGGAAGTACGAGGCGCCCTGCCCGCCGGCGCCCTCCCACCCCCGCGCCAGGCAGGCGAGGCCGAGCAGGCTCAGCGCCAGCCCCACCGAGGAGAAGAGGAAGTAGCGCCACGAGGCCTGGAGGCGGGCCGGCCGCTCCCGGAACCGGATGAGCGGCACGGCGGCCAGCGTGGTGGCCTCGACCAGGACCCACGCCGCCACCGCGTGGTTGGAGAGGATGGCCAGGTTGGCCGCCGCGATGAAGGCGAGCGCGAAGGCCGCCAGCCGCTCGATGCCCTCCCGCAGCTCCGGCGTGTCGCGCACCCGGGTCCAGAGGTAGGTGGCGATCCCCACGAAGACCAGGTTGACGACCAGCAGGAAGAGCCGCGCCGTGGCGTCCGCCACGAAGTAGCCGCCGCCGAAGACGACGACCTGCTCCGGGGGCGCGCCGAGGGCGAAGACCGCGGCCAGGCCGGCGTCGGCGGTGGCCACCAGGAGGAGCAGGTTCAGGATGAAGGGACGGATCGGGCGCGCGCCCGCCAGCGACGCGCCGGCCACCGGGAAGACGACCGCCATGAGCTTGATCACCGGCCACCTCCGCCGGTCGTGGCCGAGGCCGTGGCCTGCCCCGCCGCGCCGAGGCGCGCGAGGAACCGGCCCAGGACGAGCACCGAGAGGACGAGGACCGCGGTGAGGCCGGCCTGGACCGGGAGCTCCGGGGGCCCCTCCCCGGCGAGCTCGAAGAGCGCGATGGCGTACTCCACGCGGAGCACGCCCACGACCTGGCTGAAGGTGCTGACCTGCGTCCCGAGCACCAGCAGGCCGAGGAGGAGCGCCGCCGCGGCGACCGCCACGTGGAGGGTCGGGACGCCGCCGCCGGGCTCCACCTGCCCGGCGAACCTGAAGGAGACCAGCACCGCGGCGCCCGCCAGCGCCCACGAGAGGAGGTTGGCCGGGATGACGTCGTTCCGGGCCGGGACGCGCAGGTCGACCATGACGCGCCTCAGGTGCCGGGGGACCAGCAGGGTGCGCACCGCCGCGAGGTCCAGGAGCAGCACCCAGCCCGACCAGGTCACGGGCCAGCCGTGGCGGGCGAACATGGCGGAGAGCAGCAGGCCCTGGCCGGCCAGCCCCAGCAGGCTGACGCGCCAGGACGCCGTGAGGAGCGGCACCACCGTCACCACCAGGAAGGCGACGAGCAGGTACGTCATCGCCCCCCCCCTTGCCACCAGGCGGTGACGAGCAGGGCGACGCTGGCGGACGCCGCGCCGACCAGGATGAACTGCGGGACGGCCCGCAGCTTCAACCTCGCCACCAGCGACTCGACGAAGCCGACGGCCACGGCCACGCCGGCGGTGAGCAGGAGGTTGAGCGCGCCGGCCGCCAGCGCCCCGTCGGCGGCGCGGAGGGGGTTGAGGAGCGTGGCGATGAGCGCCGCGCACAGGGTCAGCTTCATGGCCGAGGCGTACTGCACGGCGGCGAGCTCCGGCCCGGCGTGATCGAGCACCATCACCTCGTGGATCATGGTGAGCTCGAGGTGGGTGGCGGGATCGTCCACCGGGACCCGCGCGCCCTCCACCTGCATCGCGACGAAGAGCGCCAGGAGCACGCCCAGCCCGATGATGACCTGGGCCGGCGAGCCGAAGCCGAGGTGGAGCAGCTCCGCGAAGGTGGTCCGCCCGGTGGCGGCGGCGAGCGTCCCGAGGGCGAGGAAGAGCGCGGGCTCGAGCAGCGCGGCGAAGGTCGCCTCGCGGCTCGCGCCCATGCCCTCGAAGGCGCTCCCGGTGTCGAGGGCCGCCGCCATCAGGGCGAAGCGCCCGAGCCCCCACAGGTAGGCGAAGAGCACGAAGTCGTACGGGAAGGAGAGGACCGCCGCGCCGCCGAGCACCGGGACCGTCAGGCCGGAGACCAGGGTGGTCGCGAGGAGGACGAGCGGCCCGGCCCGGAACACCAGGGTGGTGACCGCGCTGTAGACCGGCCGCTTCCCGAGCAGGCGCAGGAGGTCGTACCAGCCCTGCAGGAGGCGCGGGCCCTTGCGGCCGGCCCACAGCGCCTTGGTGCGGTTCACCAGGCCCACCAGGGGAATGGGGGCCAGGAGCAGCGCGAGCACCTGGGCGCCCAGGAGGAGGGGCTGCGTCATCGCGCACCTCCGCCGCCGGTCACCAGGAGCCCCACCAGGGCCACCAGCACCACGAGGCCAGCCGCCAGGGAGAAGCGGGGCTCGATGGGGATGCGCCGCGCCAGGCGGGTCACCAGCCCATCCCCCTCCCCCATCACCTCGAACATGCGCTGCTCCACGGCGTCCACGCTGTGCGTGCTCAGGTGCGCGCCTCGCTCGGGGAAGGGTCCCTCCGGGAGGCGCTCGCGCCGGAGGCGGCGGAGGATGGTCTCGAAGAGGTCGCCGAACTGGGCGGAGTAGGAGGCGGCGCTGTACTGCATCCGCGAGGTCGGCGCGGTGTAGCCGCAGCCCCAGGTCACGTGGCGGGGCGCGGCGCCTCCGGACGCCAGCCACCGCCGGGCGGCGAGGAGGGCGGCCAGGAGCACCAGCAGCAGGAGGCCGGTCCAGGCCACCGGGGCGAGCACCGCGGCCGGGGAGGAATCCGCGGGCGGCGCGCCCGCGAGCCCGGTGAAGAGGGCCACTGGCCGTGCCACGACGGCGAGCCCGAGGCCGGGCAGGAGCCCGAGCGCGACCGCGCCGGCGGCGTGCAGGACCATGGAGACCCGCATCGAGCGGGGCACCTCGCCCTCGCAGTGCAGGTGGGCGTCCCGCGGCGCGCCGAGGAAGGCCACGCCGAAGGCGCGGGTCATGGCCAGGGCCGAGACCCCGCCCGCGAAGGCGAGCAGCGCGGCCCCCGCGACGAGGAGGCCGCGCTCCAGGCCGGCCGGCGCGGCCTGGTTCAGGAGCCCCGCGTAGATGAGCAGCTCGCTGACGAAGCCGTTGAGGGGCGGCAGCGCCGAGATGGCCAGGCCGCCCAGGAGGAAGAGGGAGGCCGTCCAGGGCATGCGCCGCGCGAGGCCACCCAGCCGCTCCAGGTCCACGGTGTGGGTGGCCCGGTAGACGGCGCCGGCGGCGTAGAAGAGCAGGCACTTGAAGAACGCGTGGTTGAGCAGGTGGAGGATGCCGCCCGTGAAGCCCAGGGCGACGAGGGCCGGCTGGTGCCAGGCGAGCCCGAGGTAGCCGACGCCGAACCCCATGCCGGCGATGCCGACGTTCTCCGTGGAGGAGTAGCCCAGCAGCCGCTTCAGGTCGCGCTGGCTGGTCGTGTAGAGCGCGCCGATCAGCACCGAGAGCGCCGAGAAGCCGAGCACGTACCAGCCCATCCAGGCGTCGGGCGCGCCCACCAGCAGCGTCACCCGCAGGAGGCCGAAGAGGCCGGCCTTGTGGATGACCCCGGACATGAGCGCCGACACGTGGGCCGGCGCGGCCGAGTGGGCCCGGGGCAGCCAGGTGTGGAAGGGGAAGAAGGCCGCCTTGAGCCCGAAGGAGGTCACCAGCAGCACGAACGTGACGTCGCGCAGCGGGCTCGCCGTGCGCAGGAAGGCGCCGAACGCCTGGAAGTCCATCGAGCCCGTCTGGCTGTGCATCACCATGAAGGCCGCGAGGAGGAAGAAGAGCCCGATGTGCGTCGAGACCAGGTAGTTGAAGCCGGCGAAGCGGATCTTCTGGTTCCGGTACTCCCACACCACCAGGAGCCAGGCCGCCACCGCCGCGATCTCCCACCCCAGCAGGAAGACGAAGGCGCTCTCCACCGTGTAGATGGCGATGAACGAGAGGGACGTCACGTTGAGGAGCGCGAACTGGACGCCCGCGTTGCGGGTGCGGAACCAGGGCTGCAGGTACCCCAGCGCGTAGACGGTGCCGAGGAGGGTCATCGGCAGCGACCAGGCGAGGAAGAACGCGCCCAGGCCGTCCAGGTGGACCGCGATGGTGTCCACGGGGAAGGACCAGCCGACGGAGGCCCTGAGGTCGCCCCCGTCCCGGAGCACGGGCACGACCGCGGCGAGGACCAGGACGGTGGCGACGGCCTGGGACACCACGGCGGCCCAGCCGCGCCGCACGTTGTCGCGCAGCAGGAGGGCCAGCATGGCGCCGGCGATCAGCACGGCGGCGGCGATCGGGAGTGGCGTCACGGGTGGCCGCTCCCGCGCGGACGGAGGGGTGCTGGCGAGCGAGTCTGGTTCATGGGGCGTGCACCTTCGTTCTTCCGGTTCTTCTGGCCTCGCCGGCCCCGGGCCTCAGCGGGCCGAGAGCCCCAGCACGACGTCGATGGAACGGCCCAGGGCCGTCGGCAGGAGCGGGCAGCGCAGGACGCCGACCCCGTGCCGGGACCAGGCACGAGGCTCCTCTGCCTGGCGGTTGCGGATGACCAGCATCGGCAGGTCGGGGCGAAGCCGCGCCCGCGAGGCGACGAGCCGGGTGACCTCGGCGGTGGGGACCTCGGGCGCGGCCACGATGAGGACCACCGGGCCGGCCGAGAGCGCCCGCTCGGCCTCCGGCGCGCTGGCGGCGAACCGGAGCGCGAACTCGCCGCGCTCCTCCAGGTTCGCGAACAGGCCGTCGCGATCCGTCCCGGCCGGCGCCACCACCAGCAGGAGCCTGGTGGCCGTCGACGGGACTCCGGTTCGCTGGCTTCGCGCTCGCTGCGTCACGAGCCGGCCTACAGCAGGAAGCGAGCCAACCGACCGCGTGCCCTCAACCTCCTGAAATCCGGGACGGCGTCGGCGCGGGCGCATGGCCGGGGTGGCCAAGCGAACGCTTCATGCCGATTCGGCATCCTGGCGCGGCGCCGCCGCGCCCTGGTAGCTCGCCAGCTTGGTGTAGAGCGTCCTGAGCCCGATCCCGAGGACCTCGGCGGCCTCGCGCCGGCTGGGGTGCCGGCGCAGGGTCGCCAGGATGAGCTCGCGCTCGGCCGCCTCCAGCGTCGTGCCGACCGGCACCGTCACGCTCGCGCCGCCGGTCGAGGTCGCCGGCCTGCCGCGCGGCCCGGGCTCCGGGCGGCGCGCCAGGTCGGCGAAGCCGTCGAGGCCGATGGTGTCGCCCGAGGCGAGGATGGCCGCGCTCTCCACGGCGTTCTTCAGCTCGCGCACGTTGCCCGGCCAGTCGTACTCCATGATGGCGCGCAGCGCCTGGGGGGAGATCCCCTGGACCTTCTGGCCGTTGCGCCGGTTGAAGTCGTCGATGAACGCGTCGATGAGCGCCGGGATGTCCTCCTTGCGGTCCCGCAGCGGAGGGATGATCAGCGTCACCACCTTGAGGCGGTAGTAGAGGTCCTCGCGGAACTTGCCCGCGCGGATGGCCTCCTCGATGTTCCGGTTGGTGGCGGCCAGGACCGAGAGGTCCACCCGCACCTTGCCCGTGCCACCGACCCGCCGGAACTCGTTGCGCTCCAGCACTCGCAGCAGCTTGGCCTGGGTCGCCGGGTCCATCTCGCCGATCTCGTCGAGGAAGAGCGTGCCGCCGTCGGCCAGCTCGAAGAGCCCCTTCTTGCGCTCGCTGGCACCGGTGAACGCCCCCCGCTCGTGGCCGAAGAGCTCGTTCTCCAGGAGCTCCCTCCCCAGGGTGGCGCAGTTGAGGGGGACGAAGAGCTGCTGGCGCCGGGGCCCCCTCGCGTGCAGCGCGCGGGCGATGAGCTCCTTCCCGGTGCCGCTCTCGCCCAGGATGAGCACGTTGGTCTTGTACCGGGCGATCTTGTCGATGGTGGCGAGGACGCGCCGGATGACCGGCGAGCCGCCGACCAGGCCCGCGAAGGCCGTGGCCGCGCCCGGCGCCGCCGGCGGCTGCCCCTCCGGACGGGACTGGAGCCGCCGCAGGCGCGCCAGCATCGCCGCGGGATCGAAGGGCGGGGGCAGGTAGTCGCTCGCGCCCTGCTGCATGGCGTCCACCGCCTCCTGCACCGTGCCGGCCGAGCCCAGGACCACCACCGGGACCTCGGGGTGCTGGTGCCCGGCCCGCGCCACCAGCCCGGCGATGGCCACCGATCCCAGCCCGTGGCTCACCAGCGCGAACGCCAGGGTCTCCCGGTCGATGATCTCCAGCGCCTCGGCCTCGCTCCGCGCCACGATGGCCACGAACCCGGCGCCCGACAGGACCCGCGACACGCCGGCGCCGGCGCCGGCCGGCCCCTTCACGACGAGGCAGCGTCGTCCGGCTCCGAATCCGCGGCTGCTGGGCACGGTGAAGCCTCCTGGGCCAGTTCGGCATCATAGTGCCGAACCGGCACCACGGGCAGGCCCGCGCGGTCGGTCCGGCCCCATCTATGCCGAATCGGCATGCAGTGCCCTTTCGGCAGGTCCGGCGCGGCGCCGGCGGCCGGCAAGGGCGCCCCCGGGCCCACCTCGCGCTGGCCCGATTCCTGCTGTCTCCGTCCGCGTGGCTCGAATTCCTCCAGCACCCTCGCTCGGGGCAATCCTCCGTGGCTAGCCAGCGCCGCACCACCAGGAAGGGCGTCGTCGTCGTGCTCGGGCAGCCTGGCGCCGAGACCGACGCCGGCGTCTCGGCGCTGCGCGCCCTCCCCGACGTCAAGGTCCTCTGCCACCCGTCGCCGGAGCTGGCCGCCGCCGCAGTCCGAGGGGAGCGGGCCGCGCTGGCGGTCGCCACCCCCGGCGTCCCCGAGGCGTGGATCGACGAGGTGGTGCGGACGACCAGCGCGATGGAGCCGCACGTGCCGCTCCTGGTCCTCGTCCATGCCGGCCAGGCCGTCCCGGCGCGCTGGATCCAGGCGGGCGTGGCCACGCTCCTCGTCCCGACCTCGGTCCTCGCCCTGGCGCGGCTCGTGAGCCTCCTGCTCGCCAGGCGAGGCCCGGGGGCGAGGCCGTGACCAGGCCACGCCCAGGCCATTCCGGGGGGCCCGTCCGCCGGGCGGGTCACCCGCCGCGCGCGCCGCTGGCGCCCCGGGCTCGAGTGCCGCAGACTCCGGTCACGAGGCGTTCCCCGTCATGAGCCTCTCCCTGGTCGTCGCCGCGTCGCTGCTCGCCGCCGCCAGCGGCCTCCCGGCCCTGCTCTGGCGACGGCGCCCCGCCCTCGCCCAGCGCGCCGCCACCGCGGTGCTGGTCGGCGCCGCCGCCATCGGCCTGGCCGGCTGCGCCCTGGCGCTCGGCGCCCCGGCCCAGGCCTGGACCGCCGCGTGGTCGCCGGCCGGCGCCTCCCTGTCGGTCCGGCTCGACCCGCTCTCCGCGCTCTTCCTCGTCCCGGTGCTCGCCCTCCCGGCCCTCGGCTCGGTGTACGGCCTCGGGTACTGGCCACAGGCCGAGCGCGGGGCCCAGTCGGTGCGCCTGCAGCTCTGCTTCGGCCTGCTGACCGGGGCGATGGTCCTCGTCTGCCTGGCCGCCAACGCCATCCTCTTCCTGGCGGCCTGGGAGGTGATGGCCCTGGCGGGGTTCCTGCTCGTGCTGACCGAGCACGACCGGCGGGAGGTGCAGCGGGCCGCCTTCGTCTACCTGGCCGCGGCGCACGCCGGCAACCTCGCCCTCTTCGCCCTGTTCGCCCTGCTCGGCCGGATGGCCGGCTCCTTCGAGTTCTCGTCGATGGCGGGGCTCGGCGCCGGCGGGCCGATGGCGAGCTGGGTCTTCGCGCTCGCCCTGGCCGGCTTCGGCCTCAAGGCCGGCCTGGTCCCCCTCCACTTCTGGCTCCCCGGGGCCCACGCCGCGGCGCCCAGCCACGTCTCGGCGCTCATGTCGGGGGTGCTCCTGAAGACGGGCATCTACGGCATCCTCCGCGTCACGGGGTTCTTCACGTCGCCGCCCGCGGCGTGGGGCTGGTGCCTCCTCGCGGCGGGGGTGGCCTCGGGCATCCTGGGGGTCGCCTTCGCGCTCGCGCAGCACGACCTGAAGCGGCTCCTCGCCTACCACTCGGTCGAGAACGTCGGGATCATCGCCATGGGGGCCGGGCTGGCGCTCCTCGGCCGGTCGATCGGCTCCCCGGCGCTCGTCGCGCTCGGCTTCGGCGGCGCGGTCCTCCACGTCGTCAACCACGCCACCTTCAAGGGGCTGCTCTTCCTCGGCGCCGGCGCGGTGCACCACGCCACCGGGACCCGCGAGCTCGACCGGCTCGGCGGGCTGCTGCGGGCCATGCCCCTGACCGCGGCGACCTTCCTGATCGGCGCCGCCGCCATCTCGGGCCTCCCGCCGCTGAACGGCTTCGCCTCGGAGTGGCTGGTCTACCTCGCCGCCTTCCGGACCCTGTCCGCCCCCGCCGGCGGCGCGCTGGCCCTCGCCGCCCTGGCCGCGCCGGCGCTGGCCCTGGTGGGCGGCCTCGCGGCGGCCTGCTTCGCCAAGGTGGTGGGGACGGTCTTCCTCGGCCAGCCACGGACCGAGGACGCCGAACGGGCCCACGAGCCGTCCTGGACCGTGCTCGCGCCCATGCTGATCCTCGCCGCGGCCTGCTTCGTCATCGGCCTCCTCCCGGCCCTCTGGATGCCGGGCCTGGCCGGTGCAGCGGCCGCCTGGTCCGGGCTCGAGCTCGAGGCGCTCGCCGCCGCGGCCGGGGACGCCGCCACGGGCGCCTGGCGGATCAGCCTGGTGGCGCTGGTGCTCGGCGCGCTCGCCGGGGCGCTGGCGATCTGGCGCCGCGCCCGCCGTGGGGCCGAGCCGCCGGCCGTGCCGACCTGGGGGTGCGGCTACGCCCGCCCCACGGCGCGGATGCAGTACACCGGCTCGTCCTTCGCCGAACTGCTGGTGCTGCGGTTCCGGTGGGTGTTCTTCCCGAGGAAGCGGGTGGAGCCTCCGGTCGGCCCGTTCCCGCGCCACGCCGCCTTCGACGCCCACGTGCCCGACACCGTGCTGGACGTCGCCATCCTCCCCGCGCTGCACCGGGCCTCCGCGCTCGCCGACCGGCTCCGCGCCACGCTCGGAAGCAGGGTGCAGGCCAAGGTCCTCCTCCTCCTCCTCGGCGTGGCAGGGCTCCTCGTCGGGTTCGCGGCCTGGTGACCGATGCTGCTCATCGTCCTCCAGCTCCTGGTCTTCCTGCTGCTCCCGCCGCTCCTCCTCGGCGTCATCTGGAGGGTCAAGGCGCTGGTCGCGGGCCGCCGGGGGCCGCCCCTGCGGCAGGCCTACCTCGACCTGCTGCGGCTGCTGCGGAAGGGATCGGTCTACAGCCGCACCACCACCTGGGTCTTCCGCGCCGGGCCCGTCGTCGGGCTCGCCGCCGTGGCGGCGGCCGGCCTGCTCGTCCCGCTCGGCGGGCCGGACGCGGCGCTCTCCTTCGCCGGGGACTTCGTCCTCCTGGCCTACCTGCTCGGCCTGGCGCGCTTCGCCACGGTCCTCGCGGCGCTCGACACCGGCTCCTCCTTCGAGGGCATGGGCGCCGCGCGGGAGGTCACCTACTCCGCCCTCGCCGAGCCGGCCCTGTTCCTCGGCCTGGCCTCCCTGGTGCGGTCCACCGGCGGCCTCGACCTGGCGCACCTCCTCGGCGAGGGGCTGTCGCGGTCCTGGTCCACCGACGGGCCGGCCCTCCTCCTCGTGGCCCTCTCCGTCTTCGTGGTGGCGCTCGCCGAGAACGCCCGGGTCCCCGTGGACGACCCGGCCACCCACCTCGAGCTCACCATGATCCACGAGGTCATGGTGCTCGACCACTCCGGGCCCGACCTGGCGCTCATCCAGTACGGCGCGGCCCTCAAGCTCTACCTCTTCGGCGCCCTGGTGGTGAAGCTGGCCCTCGGGGCCCGGCTCCAGGGGCCGTGGGCCGCGTTCGCCGCGTTCGTCGCGGGGCAGCTCGCCTTCGCGGTCGCCGTGGGGCTGGTGGAGTCCACCATGGCCCGCCTGCGGCTGGTCCGGGTGCCGCAGCTCCTCATCGGGGCGTCGGTGCTGTCGGGCTTCGCCCTGGTCCTCCTCCTGAGGTGACCCGTGACCGGCTGGCTCGATCTCCTGTTCATCCTGGTCCTCGTGGTCGACCTGTTCGTGCTGGCGTCCTCCCGCCTGCGGGCCGGGATCCGGGCGGTGGCGTCGCAGGGGCTCCTGCTGGCCGCCCTGCCGGTCGCGCTGGCGGGCGACGGGAGCGACCTGCCCCATGTCGCGGCGCTCGCCGTCGGCGCCGCGCTGGTGAAGGGGCTCGGCATCCCCTGGTTGCTGGCCCGCGCCACCCGGGAGTCGCAGGTCAGCCGCGAGGCCACCCCCCTCGTCGGCTTCGTGCCCACGCTGGTCGCCGGGGCCCTCGGCATCGGGGTGGCGGTCTGGCTCGGCGGCGACCTCGCCCTGCCGGTGCCGGAGCGCCACCCGCTCCTCGTCCCGACGGCCGCGGGGACCGTCTGGACCGGGCTCCTGCTCCTCGTGACGCGCCGGAAGGCGGTCGGGCAGGTGCTGGGCTTCCTGGTCCTGGAGAACGGGGTGTTCGTGCTCGGGCTCCTCCTGTCCGACGTCATGCCGGCCATGGTCGAGGCCGGCGTGCTGCTGGACCTCTTCGCCGCCGTCTTCGTCATGGGCCTCGTCATGTTCGACATCCAGCGCGCCTTCTCGTCGCTCGACACCGAGCGGCTCGCCTCGCTCAAGGACTGAGCCGTGCTCCTCCTCGTCGCCGTCCCGCTCGCCTGCGCCGCCCTGGCCTTCGCCATGCCCTCGGCCCGGGCCCGCCCCCGGCTGCTGCTCGCCGGCGCGGCCGCCCACGCCGCCGCGACCGGCTGGGTCTGGTCGGAGCGGCCCGCCCCGGTGCTCGGCGGCTGGCTGGCCTGCGACGCGGCCTCCACCCTGGTGCTGGCGGTGGTGAGCAGCCTGTACCTGGTCTGCGCCGTGTACGCGCAGGGGTACCTGGCGCGCCGCGCCGATCGCGACAACCGCCTGTTCGTCGGCGGGCTCCTCGTCCTCCTCGCCGCCACCTCGGCGGTGGCGATGGCCCAGCACCTCGGGCTCCTGTGGGTGACCATCGAGCTCACCACCCTGTCCACCGCCCCGCTCATCTACTTCAACCGCAGCCAGCTCTCGCTGGAGGCGGCGTGGAAGTACCTGGTGGTCTGCTCGGTGGGGATCGCCTTCGCGCTGCTCGGCACCTTCCTCCTCGCGCTCGCCTCGGCGGCGCCGGGCGGGCCCCGCTCGCTCCTGCTCGCCGATCTCCTCGCGGCCGGGCCCGCGCTGCCCGGCCCCTGGGTCCGCCTGGCGTTCGTCTTCCTCCTCGCGGGCTACGGGACCAAGATGGGCCTGGCCCCGTTCCACGGCTGGAAGCCCGACGCCTACGGCGAGGCCCCCGGCCTCCTCGGCGCCATCCTCTCGGGCGCGGTCACCAGCGTGGCCTTCCTCGCCCTGGTGCGGTCGCTCCAGGTGTGCGACGCCGCGGGCGAGGGCCGGTTCGCCCGGGCCGCCTTCGTGGCCGTCGGGCTCCTCTCCATCGCGCTGGCGGCCGTCTTCCTGGTGCGCCAGCGGGACTTCAAGCGCATGCTGGCGTACTCCAGCGTCGAGCACATGGGCATCCTGGTGCTGGGCATCGGGGTCGGCGGGGCCGCCGCGGGCGGCGCCTTCCTGCACCTCGTCAACAACGGCCTCACCAAGGGCGTGCTCTTCCTCGCCGCCGGGAACATCCACCGGGCCTTCGGCTCCAAGCAGGTGGAGGCCGTGCAGGGCGCCGCCCGGGCCTTGCCGATCTCCGGCCCCGTCTTCCTGGCGGCCTTCCTCGCCATCACCGGCTCGCCGCCCTTCGCCCCCTTCTTCAGCGAGTTCGCCATCCTCAGCGGCGCCGTGCAGGAGGGCGCCTGGATCGCGGCCGCCGTCCTGCTGGCCGGGCTGGCCGTCATCTTCGTGGGCATGGGCGCCACGGTCCTCGGCCTGGTGCAGGGCGCGCCGCCGCCTGGCGCGGCGCACCCGGTCATGGGCGACTCCGCCCTCACCGCCGGGCCGCCGCTGGCCCTCCTCGTCCTGGTGCTGGTCCTCGGCCTCTGGTCGCCGGCCTCGCTGGCGGCGCTGATCCGCGACGGCGCCGCGCTGGTGGGAGGCCGCTGATGAGCGACCAGGTGACGCTCCTCGCCAACGGGCAGGCCGTCGACGCCCTGGCGATCCCCCGCCTCCCGCCGCCCGCCTTCCAGCAGGTGGTCGCGGACGCCCTCGCCGCCGGGGCCCGGCTCGCCTGCTACTTCGGCCGCCCCGTCCCCGAGGCGCCGTCGCGCACCCTGGTCACGGCCGTCCTGGCCGAGGACTCGACCGGGCGGCTCGCCGCGCTCTCGACGGTGGCCGAGGGCGCGCTCCCCTCGATGGCCGCCGAGTTCCCCCAGGTCCAGCTCTTCGAGCGGGAGCTGGAGGAGCAGCACGGCGTGGTGGCCGGCGGGCACCCGTGGCCGAAGCCGGTCCGCGCCACGCCCGACGCGAGCGCCCCCGGTCGCGATCACCCGTCGGCACGTGGAGGCCTCTTCGCGATGGAGGGGGAGGAGGTGCACGAGGTGGCGGTCGGCCCGGTGCACGCCGGGATCATCGAGCCCGGCCACTTCCGCTTCCAGTGCCACGGGGAGCACGTCTTCCACCTCGAGATCGCGCTCGGCTACCAGCACCGTGGGATCGAGCGGCTCCTCGAGGGTGGACCGGACAAGCGGACCGCGTCCCTGGCGGAGGCGATCGCCGGGGACACCGCCGTGGGCCACGGCCTGGCGGCGGCCCGGGCGGTCGAGGGGCTGGCGGACGCGGCCCCCCCGCCGCGCGCCGCGGTCCTGCGCGCCGTGGCGCTCGAGCTGGAGCGGCTCGCCAACCACGTCGGGGATCTGGGCGCCCTCGCCGGCGACGTCGCCTACCTGCCGACCGCCAGCTACTGCGGCGCCCTCCGCGCCGACTACCTGAACGCCCTCGCCGAGCTGTGCGGCAACCGCTTCGGGCGAGGACTGGTGGTGCCCGGCGGGCTCCGGTTCGATCTGCCTGACGCGGCCGCGGCCAGGCTGGCGGATCGGCTCGCCGGCACCTGGGAGAAGGTCCGCGACGCGGCCGGGCTCCTCTTCGGGGCCGCCTCGGTCCAGAACCGGACCGAGCACGTCGGCGTCGTCCGGCGCGAGGACGCCGCCGCTCTCGGGCTGGTCGGGCCGGCCGCTCGCGCCTGCGGACTGCGCACCGACGTGCGTGCGTCGTTCCCCCACCCCCCCTACCGCGGCATCGCCATCCCGCCTCCCGGAGCGGTGGCCGGCGACGTCGCGTCCCGCGCCGCGGTCCGCCTCGCCGACGCGACCGCCTCGGCCGACCTGGTGGACCGGTGGCTGCGGGACCTGCCCCCGGGCCCGGTCCGGGCGCCGGTGGCGATGCCCGGGCCACACCGCCTGGTCGTCTCCCTCGTCGAGGGCTGGCGCGGCGAGATCTGCCACGCGGCCGTCACCGGCGCCGACGGGCGCTTCGACCGGTACAAGGTCGTCGATCCCTCCTTCCACAACTGGAAGGGCCTGGAGCTGGCCATGCGCGGCGAGCAGATCTCCGACTTCCCGCTCTGCAACAAGAGCTTCAACCTCTCCTACTGCGGTCACGACCTGTGAAGGGGCTCCTCCGGACGTGGCTCTCCATGGGCCCCCAGACCATCGCCTACCCCGAGGGTCCGGCGCGCTTTCCCGAGCGGTACCGGGGCCTGCCGCTGCTCGCCCCGGAGCGCTGCCCGGACGTCTGCCACCGGTGCGCCGAGGTCTGCCCGACCGACGCCATCACCGGGGCGGTGGCCTCCCCCGTCCTGCTCGACACCGGAGCGTGCCTCTTCTGCGGCCTGTGCCAGGAGGCCTGTCCGGCCGGCGCGGTCCACTTCTCCCGGGACTACCGCCTCGCCGGCAGGAGGCGGGAGGACCTGATCTCCCGGGGCGCCGAGCCGAGGCTGGCCGCGGCGCTGGACGAGCGGATGCGGCGCCTCTTCGGCCGCTCGCTCAAGCTGCGCCAGGTCTCGGCGGGTGGCTGCAACGGCTGCGAGGCGGAGCTCAACGCGGCCGGCAACGTGCAGTTCGACCTGTCGCGCTTCGGGATCCAGTTCGTGGCCTCGCCGCGCCACGCGGATGGGGTGGTCGTGACCGGCCCGGTCACGGAGAACATGCGGCACGCGCTCCTCGAGACCTGGGACGCCACGCCGGCCCCGAAGCTCCTCATCGCCGTCGGGGCCTGCGCCATCTCGGGCGGGCCGGTCATGGGCGGCCACGCCTGCGCCCGGGGCATCGGCGGCGTGATCCCCGGCGTCGAGGTCGATCTCTGGATCCCCGGCTGCCCGCCGCACCCGGTGACGCTCCTCGACGGCCTCCTCCGGCTGCTCGGGCGCCTGGAGGACCGGCCGCTCGCGCTGGAGCCGACCGGAATCGTGGAGCCGGCGGACCCGGCGCCGGGCTGACGGGCCGGCGGCGGATCGAGCCAGGTGCCTCGCGGAGGTGCGTGCAGCGGGCGAGGACGCGCAGCGCCGGGTTGAGCCGCCGCGCCTGCCGGATGACCTCGGCCGTGTCCTCGAGATTCGCGCTCAGGATGAGGCTGCCCGCGTTCGCGATCCCGGCGTCCTCGAGCGTCCCTGGACGGAGCACGTCGCCATGGAGCGCCGGCTGTCCCCTGGCCTTCAGCAGGCGCACCGTGTCGAGGTTGAGGTCGACCACGGTGACGGCCGCACCGCGATCGGTGAGCAGCCGGTGGACGATCCGACCGACGGGGCCATATCCCACCAGGACGCACCGCCGCGGATCGACCGCCGGAGGAGCGGCCACGCCGGTCGAGGCGGGCCGGGGCACCGGCGCCGAGCGCGTGCGAACCCAGCGATAGATCACCGGGTTGACGCAGATGGAGACGATGGAGCTCGCGACGAGGGCGTTCCAGCCCGCATCGCCGAGGAGCCCGAGCTGCCGCGCCACCGTCCCCAGGATGAAGCTGAACTCCCCCACCTGCGAGAAGGCCGCCCCCACCGGCGCTGCGGTCGAGAGCGGCACCCCCAGGAGCCGGACGGTGGCCAGGGCGGCCAGCGGCTTCCCGACGATCACCACGGCGAGCACCACCAGGATGAGGAGCGGCACCTCGAGGATGCTCCGCGGGTCGAACAGCATCCCCACCGAGACGAAGAAGAGCACGGCGAAGGCGTCGCGCATCGGCACGGCGTCCCCGGCCGCGCGGGCCGCGAACTCGGAGCGGCCCACCGCCAGCCCGGCGAGGAACGCGCCGAGGGCCATGGACACGCCGAACACCTCGGCCGAGCCGACCGCGATCCCGACGGCGAGGACCAGCACGGCGAGCGTGAAGAGCTCGCGGACGCGCGTCCGCTCGATCCGCTCCAGCCCCCAGGGGATGACCCACCGCCCGAGAACCACGACGCTCGCGACCAGGCCGATCACCTTCAGGCCCGCCAGCCCGAGGACCACCGCGGCGCCCCGCTCGGAGCCGCCCTGTCCGAAGAGGATGGGCAGGACCAGCAGCAGCGCGACCGTGAGGAGGTCCTCCACCACGGTCCAGCCGATCGCGATGTGGCCGATCGGGGCATGGAGGTCGTGCCGCTCCGCGAGCACCAGGGCCATGACCACGGTGCTCGCGACCGAGATCCCCATGCCGAGGACGAGCCCGGAGGTCCAGCTCCAGCCGAACGGCCTCAGGAGCACCGCCAGGAGCAGCGTGGTGGCCGTGCTCTGGATCAGCGCCCCCGGGACGGCCACGCGCCACACCGCGATGAGCTCGCGCAGCTGGAAGCGGAGCCCGACGCCGAAGAGGAGCAGGATGACGCCGATCTCCGCGAACTGCTCGGCGACCGCGCGGTCTGCGACGAAGCCCGGCGTGAACGGCCCCACCAGCACCCCCGCCAGGAGGTATCCGACGATGGGAGACAGCTTGAGCCGGTGCGCGATGAAGCCCAGCACCAGGGCCCCTGCGAGGCCACCGGCGAAGGTCAGGAGGATGTCGAGCTCATGCATCGTCGGCTCCTTCGGCTCCAGTCACGCCCTCGACCGCACCGGTCGTCGGCACCGGGGTGTTCCTCCCCTCCCTCGCCCGGCGAGCGCTCGCAGCGATCCAGGTGGACGCCTCCTCCTGCGGGCGCCACCCTCATTCGCCGGCCGCCCGCTCCGCTCCAGCGCCGCACTCGAGGTAACGCAGGAGGCGCTCGTGATGACGTGAGAGCCCGACCACCGCAACGGGCAGGCTCACCAGCTCCCGCACGAAGGCGGCGAGCGCAGCGTCCTCGACGCGGGCCCGACGCAGGTCGACGGTGACGGGGGCGCTCACCGCCCTGGCACGCACCACCGCCGCCGTCCGCAGCGCGGCGGCGAGGTCGAAGATCCCGCCGATCGCCAGGAGCCCGGCGCGGGTCGGTCGCCGTCGACCTCCCGGCTCGGCCCGGGCCTCCGGGTCGCCGTTCCTCTGGGCGCGGACTTCGTGAAGCGGCTCGAAGGCCATGGCTCTCATGGCGCTCTCCTTCGGGGCGAGGGCGAGACGGGGCATGCTCCAGGCCGGATCCGGCCGGAGCGCGACGATGGCAGGTGGCTGCGAAGCTGCGGCGCCTCGGCGGTCTCGGTGCTAGCGGAGACCCGCCTCGGCGCGCGCGCCAAGCCAGATGACGGAGCGGCGACCCGCCGACGCGCGCACGGCCCCGACGCGGGACACCGCCGACGATGGCGTGAGGTCGGCGCGGCGGGTGTGGAGCGAGGGCTTCATGGCGCACGCTGATTGTAACCGCGGCGCGCGCCACATGCCACGCCGCGTGGCCCCCGTGCCCCGATTCCCGCGCTTCGCGCCGCCCGGCAGGTCGGGTTGACCGTGCGCGCGACGCTTCCTAGACTCACTGACGTGGCCGTGTCGATCACCCTCCCGGCGTCGCGCGCCGTAGCCAGCCAGGGCCTCGCCCGCCGGCGCGCGTGGGTCCGCGACACGGCCCTTCTCACCTAGCGCCTCGACCTCCTGCGGCTCGGTCGAGGCGCCGTCACCCCGGACCCACCCTCCCATCACCTACCCGTCGTGCGCCCCTGGGCGCCCGACTCCCTCGCCACGCCCGGCCTCCGCGAGGCCGCGGCGCGGCACCCCGCAAGTGAGGCCCATCCATGTCCAGTCGAATCCACGTCGCCCGTCACGAGATGGAGCGCCTCCGCGCGCTCGTCGAGCAGCACACGGAGGGCCGCGACGCCGCCATGGCGGAGCGGCTCGGTGCCGAGCTCGATCGCGCCGTCATCGTCGACCGGCTGCCGCCGGGCGTCGCCGCGCCCTTCTCCCGGGTGCGGTTCGAGGTCGGGCGCGGTGGCGCGGTGCGCGAGGCCGTGCTCGTCTACCCCGCCGACGCGAACGCCTCGGCGGGACGCATCTCCGTGCTCGCGCCCATCGGCGCGGCGCTCCTAGGCCTGACCGTCGACGACAGCATCTCCTGGCCCCTCCCCGATGGACGGGAGGCGCGGATCCGCCTCCTGGCCGTCGACCAGCCCACCCCCGCAGTCGCCGAGACGGCGGAGTGAGCCTGCGCCCCCGCGGACGCCGTCCGCGCTTCGCGCCGAGCGATGCGTCTCCGGGCCGCCCTCGCCCGGGCGTCCATGGCGCCCGGCGAGGAGCCCGTGAGGGGTCACGCGGGCAGCACGCGACGGCGCTCCGCGGCGCGACCCTGTCCGCCTGGCTGGAGCCCCGGCCGATGGACCTGGCCGTGACCGGCATGCGCCGCAGCGGCCTTGACCGGCTCGTGCGCCCCACGCTCCTGGAGACCGAGCGCCGGCTGCGCGAGCGAGGAAGGCTCACGCCCGAATGGAGGGCCTTCATCCACGAGGCATGGAGGGTCACGCGGCCTGGGCGGCCGTGATGCGCCGCTTGGCCTCCATTGGAGCCGCTGGTCCAGGCGCGCGGCATGTAGCCTGAGCGGCGCCGGAAAGGACGAAGCCCCCGAACCCGTGAGGATTCGAGGGCTTCTGAGTCGGGGAGACAGGATTTGAATTGGTTCGGCTGGTGATTCCCAACTAGGCGCCGATGCTCGCCCTTCGGTCCTTTCGCTTGTGAATCCTGCGCCTTACGACCTCGATGGCGTTCGACCTGACACGACGTGAGGCTCCGTGATTCGACCATGGTTCTGGAGACATTCTGGAAACGGACGCGGGGCGTCGTTGATCGCCCAAGTCACTCCAGAGGCAGCACATCCTTCTGCAGGAGCGCAGCGGCCGGAGAGGTCGCCGAGCGGTGCGCCTCGACCATCCAAGGCCCAGTTCGAGCAGACCGAGCTCTCCGACTACGCCCAGCTGCTGAGCGTTTCCGGAGGGCCCTTCGCCTATGCCTAGGCCTAGCAAGAAGGGGGTTACTGGCACCCCCACAGGCTCAGTGCTCACCGAGATTCGGGCCCACGGAGAGGGGTCGCCGCGGCCGCCAGCATGTTGAACCTCATGCGGGAGCTGCTGCACGTTGCACCACCCGGCAGAACCGGTCCTGGGTGCTCGACCGTCAGCTCGAAATTTTCTTGGGTGTTTGTCCGAGCGGCCTTCGCTTCTAGCGGGCGGCCAGGGTCGGTGCCGGCCAAGGCCACTTCGCCCCTGCCCTCGCCCTAGCCCTGTGCCAGACACATGGGCTACTAGGCACCCCAGGCAGGTGGTTGCCATGCCCGGCGCTCAGGTGGCAGATCAGCGGCCACGCCGGCACGTTTGTGGCTCGTGCTCGCCAGGTCCGCAGTCTAGGGGGCCGCCCGAAGTTCTGGGTTCTCTTCTACGGGCAGTCCGCCACGTTCAGATGGGTCTGGGCCTCGAAGGCGCCCGAGATCCGTCGAACGTCCGAGCTGGGCGCCTTCAAGAGAGACCCCATGAAGAAGACCTTGAAGCTTAAGAACTGGACCCCACCCCAAGACCCCTTGATGACCACAGCTGTGGGCCTCGCCGCTACCGCTGTTGCTGCAACTGACTACCGGCTGCGAGTCCTATCGCTGACCCTCTCTGGCCCTGATGACGGTGGGTGTACCTGGGAACTTCCCTCCGTACCCCTTACCGGTGCTCGGACCAGCGAGCAGAACCAGACCCTCCGACGCCATCTCACCGTTCGCCTGGCCGGAGCCATCGCCGAAGCCAAGTTCGCTCAGGACGATCGACCGGGATCGGACGAGTCGGACGTGAAGGCCTGTCTAGAGGCTGCTTCTCTGTCGACTGAGTACCTGACCGACGAGGAGCTAGTCGCATCTTGCTGGCAGGAGGCAAAGGGGCTTCTCGACCGACCTGAAGTTTGGGGCCCCGTCCTCTGCCTCGCTGAGCTCCTGGAACACCGCCGATCGCTAACGGAGAGGCAGGTAGCGAGTTTCCTCGGGTTCTTCACTCGCCCGAGGGGCACCTAGAATGCAATGCCGGTTGGGTCACTCGCCAAGCTGGTGCGTGGCCCAACCGGCTTCCTACGGCAGCGCTACCTCTGCCTCGCCGCCATATCCGAAGAGCACGCCTTCGGAACATCCTCGAAGGCCGCACCCTCCTGCTTGCCATGGGCCTACTCAGTGGTCTGGGTCTTGGGCCATTCCAACTTCATTTCGGACCACAGCCGCGTCCCCACTGCTTCGTAGGCCTTGCCAACAGGCTCCCCGCGGAAATGGTTGATGGCTACCTGGTTTAGGGCTTGGGCGCAGTGGAATACCTTCTCCCGCGTGAGCTGCAGCCCCCTTCGCCATCCGACCAGCTCCTTCATTCTGCGGAACTCTTCGCACCCCGCGAAGCCAGACAACTGTCCTTCCATCGCCTTGAGGCATTCGCTCCTCACGGTTGTGGCGAGGTCTACGCAGGTTGCAAACCCTGCTGCCGTCACCTCATTCGACGCTGCCGGCCACGATTCGATGCAGGCGTGACGGACCGCCTCCGACTCCTGCTCGATCCGCTTGCGCAGCAGCCAGTCAGTCAACGGGCCCCAGCCAAGGACGCCCCCCGTTGCGGCAATAGCCAGAAGCACCGCTACCGCCTGGATCCTGCGGCGGCGTCGCTGGAAAGCGGGGTCGTACATCTGGAGGTCAGCATGGCAATGCCTGCACTTCCTCGCCTCAGCGAGGACCGTCTCTCCACACGCCGGGCACTTCTTCGTTTCCTGCTGAGCTTCTTCCGTCATGAGATTCCTCCAGCGTGCTGGGGCCGAAAGTTTAGAGCATCTTCGTCACATGTGAGGTACCGGCTTCCCGGGACTTCCTTGACGGTGCGGGCATGGCCGTCCGCGCCTCCCAGGCCGCCAAGAAGTCGGAGCGCTATGCGACCGAGGTTCGTGACCTCGGGGAGCGGATTCGTGCGCTACGCAAGGCCCGGCGCTGGACACTGGAGCAAGCGGCCGAAGCCATGAACCTGGACCTGAAGCATTTGCAGAAGATCGAGTCGGGCACCCTCAACATCACCATGGTGACGTTGGTCCGGATCGCTGATGGCCTGGGCGAGCCCATGGCCGCGCTGTTCAAGCCCCTGGGGCGCAGTTCCAAGGGCAAGTAGGGCAGCAACCGCCCCCTCCGCCCTGCAGCCTAAGTGACCCCCAAACGCTTGCTCACCAGGTCGGACACCTTGGCAATGAGCTTGATGGGGCCGCTCCGAAGCTGAGCGGCAAAGGGCTGCAGTTGGCCTGGGCCATAGGCCACGTCAACGATCGACCTGAGACTCGGGCAGCCCTCCAGCGGTGGCGCGAGGACCACCTCGCACGGCCACCCAACTGGCCACTGCGAGTTGGCCTCGTGCTCCGGGTAGTAGTAGTCGCGGACTGTCCGACCCGGCGGTAGAGGAAGTAACCGCACCGCGCCAACAATCTTTCCCCGCTCGCCGGCCGCGGAGAACGGCGTTTCCGCTCCCTCTGGGATGTAGATGCCGACCAAGTCGCCTGAGGCGAGGAGGTCCATCCCCATCTCCATCAGGCGCTTCTCGCCCTTGGCGACAGTAGCGATGTGGCTGAACCCCTGGGGGAAGCCGTACTGGCCGGCGAGGTAGCGAACCTTCATCCCACAAGTCTACGGCGGGTCTGTCAGGTAAGGAACGGCGCGAGCGCCCGACGGGGCGAGCAGCCCCGCACCATTCCCTACCTCCTCATCTTCGAAGGTGGCACCGCTGGATACAGGATGAGGTCTTCCTGGTCCTTGGCACCCGACTCGACCACGGCGTTGTGCGGGGCCCAGAAGGCCTCCGCAGCAAGGGTCCCCCGTGTCGCCCGTCCCAGGTCCCGCAGGCGGCAGGAGATCAGCGCCAGGATGGCGACCACCTGCGGAGCGGAGTCCTCATCCTCCACACCGCCATGCCGGGCCACCTCGACGAGAAGGTTTGCCCCCTCGACCGCCCGCTGCAGGGTGGCCAGCTCGTTGCTGACGCTGACCGCCCTGGCGAGGTGGAGGTGCCTGGTCACGCCGCGCCACCTGGCAGGATCAGGAGCTGCGGCTGCCCCACGGTCACCGGCCTGCTGGTGGCCCGCCCGGCCGACTTGCTGGCGCAGGCCTTCTGGAACTGGCAGGTCCGGCACGCCCAGCCCTTCGTCGGGTAGAAGACCCCGTTGTCGATGGCCCGGAGGACACCGATGGTGGTCCGGAGCATGTCGTCCTCGTCCTGAGACGAGCGCGTCAGATCCTCCACCTGGACGGCCGGGGTCTTGGTCTTGGTAACCACCTGGAAGCGAAGGCTGCAGTCCCCCAGGCCGGCCATCCTCGCGGCATAGCGGTAGGCCGTGGGCTGCAGGTCGAAGGCGAGCTGATCGGCGCCGTACTTCCTCGCCGAGGTCTTGTGCTCCACGATGACCCGACCCGTTCGTTCGGTGACGACGAGGTCGAAGGTCCCGACGAGCAGCTCCTCTTGGATCTGGCCGGTGTCGGGGTCGCTGAGGCGGACCTCGAACGACTTCTCGACCCCGTCCACCCTGGACTGTGGCGCAGCCCTGGCGTGCTGGTGGAATGCCCGGAGCATCGCCACCCCCTTGTCCACCTGGGCACCGGGATCCTCGTCGTCCTCCATCTGCTGCAGGGGGATGGTGCCCGTGGAGCCCTCCTGCCACTTCTCCCGGAAGACGCCGATCATTTCCTCCACAGGGGGAGGCATCCCCTTCTCCTCGAGGAGGCCGTAGTAGGTCGCCAGGGCGGAGTGAAAGGCCGAGCCGAAGACGAGGGCCACCGGCTGGAACTCCGGCACCAGCCCCTCGACGTACTTGAGCTGGTACTTCCTCGGACACAGCAGCCAGCACTTCACCTGGCTGATGCTTGTGTAGAGCTTCTCCGACAACCTTGAGAGGGCCACGAGCTAGCCCTCCTGCCCCGGCTCCGCCACCTCGGTGGCGTGGCCGTTGGCGGCCTTGGCGCTCATGGCGCCGATGACCTGGCTGGCCTGCTCCCGGGTGAGGAACTCGGGTTGGGCGCCGTAGGTCTGCTTGATGAACGCCCGGAGCTGCTGCTGCTCGTAGCCGAGCTTCCTGCCGATGGCCCAGATGGCCGACAGCTGCTTCGCCGTCAGCCTGTTGCGGGCGGGCGCCGTGGCCGCACGCTGGGGCGGCGGAGCTGCCTGCTGCTGGGCCTGAGGCTGGATGACCGGCGCGGGGGCCGGCGCGGCCCGCTGCATGGGCAAGGTCGTGACCGTCACGCCGTCGGAGGAGTGCTCCGCCGGCAGGTTGTCGTCGTCCAGGCTGCCCTCGTAGGCTTGGCGGCCCACGCCGAAGAACGCCGCGGCCTTCTTGAAGGCATTGGTGTAGGCGCCCTTCCTGGCGTCGGCCTCCGAGCTAGCCACGTGCCCCCCGTCAGCCAGGGATTCGGCGAAGACGACGAAGTCTCCGCCCACCCACTCGCCCAGCTCCAGGGTGATGTCGCAGATGGCCTCGAAGGCGGGCCGCCCGTTGGACCGGACGATCTCCTTCACAGCCACCGTCCGGTGGGCCCTCCAGCCGCCGACGCCGAGTACCTCGTTCAGCCTGTTGGCGATGAACTGGTACCCGATGCCGGTCGTGTCGTAGCCGCGGCCGGTGAGGCGGCCCTCCGTCCGCTGGATGCAGTTGTCGGGGAAGGGCGCAGCGAGCGCCTGGTACACCTTCTTCTTCTCTTCGTTCGTCATGAAGAACTCCGTTGGGCATCACTGCCCATGAACGAGAAAGGCCCCTCGCCAAGAGGCGAGAGGCCAGTGATGAGCTCACCGTTCTTCTTATCTCCATGACCATCAAGGATTTGCCGGTGAAGCATGATGGCTAAAGACGAACGTGAGCCAGTACCGGCCCCACGCTCGCCCCTCGGCTACCGCTCCCGATGGTCCTTCTTGGCCTCCTCGAGCAGTACCTCGATGCAGCCAAACAAGACCGCCGCAGCCAGTTCCAGGGCTGCCCGGGACTTCAGGAATCGAGCAAGGACGACCCACATAGACCTTCTCCGATCCGGCGGGCCCGCCGAAGGGTGGCCGGAGAAGGTGCGGCGCCGAGAACCGCTCTACGAACCAAACAACTTGTCGGCGCTGCCGGAGTCGATGTTGGTCAGGTCTGACACCGTCTGGATGTCGTCGCACCAGGGAGCGAGCCACTCCCTCTCGACACCGATACCTAGGCCCAGGATGGTGACGCCTAGATCGACGGCGTGCTCCCGCAACCTGGGTGCCATCTGGACGTCGCTGCCGCCGTCCGTGACGAGAACCAGGTCGGCCTTCCTCAGCTGGCCTTGGTGCTGCCGGACCAACTCCAGCCCCCGGTTGACGGCGTCGGCGATCTCGGTGCCTCCGGCGCACGCCGTGAACAACGCCCCCTCGGGGAGCGGCTCACCAGGCTTCACCACGGCTTCGAACTTCACCCTGTAGTCGAAAGCCACCAGGGCAAACGGCCGCCGCTCCCGCTGGGCTTGGTCGAGCAGTGCCAGGGCGAGCGCCGTGGCCCAGACGTCCCTCGGCCCGTCCATCGAACCCGACTTGTCGAGGAGCACCACCAGGGGCCCCTTGCCAAGGGGCTGGTTGCCGATGAGCTGGTACTGCATCGCCTGACGCTCCAGCAGGTTCTTGAGGAGCAGCAGGCGACGAGCGCGGTGGGTGAGCTGCATGAGCTCCGAGGGCAGGAGGCGGCCCAGGTCAGCACCCTGCTCGATGTCGCTGATCTCGTCGGCGCCATGCTTCAGCTTCTGGCGGCGCTTGGAGGCGGCGATGCGCTTGAACCTGCCTGCGAGAAGGGCGATCTGCTTGAGGCGGGCGTCGGACTTGAGTCTAGCCGCCAGGGCACGGACCTTCCCGGCGGGAAGCTGTCCGCCGAGGCCGGTGCTGGTGCCTGCCATGCCAACCTCGGCGAGCCCCTCAATGGTGTCCCGGAGCTCCTCGACGGCTTTCGACGCCTTCTCGCAGGCTGCCCCGATCGTACGCCGGATGGTGTCCGGCGCCGGCTGCTCGGGGTCGTTGGGGACCTGTGGCTTGAGCATGGCCATGAGCGACTCGACGGCCATCCCGGCCGCCATGGCCTCCCCCTGGCACTCGGCGGCGAGGCGCCCGAAGGCTGGCAACTCCTCGCAGGCCTTGTGGACGCCTTCCGCCCAGGTCTTGAGCTTCGGGTCCTGCTGGCGGGCGGGGAGCCGGGTGAGCTCGCCGGAGTAGAGCCGGTCGAAGACCTCGTCCTCGAACTTCGTGACCGGGCCGTCCCGCTCCTCGGCCACCTCCAGGCCACGGGCGTCCCGGTGGAGGTAGGCGTGCCACCGAGGCACGTCGTAGATGACCCGCTTCACCGGGCGCTCCGGAGCCCCAGGCCGGCGCTGACGGTGCGGGCCAGCTCGGTGTGAAGTGCCAGGATCTCGTCGTTGGCGTCCTGGATGACGGCGGTGGCGCGGCGTCCCGCCCCCTTGGTGAGCTGGCCGAGCTTCTTCTGCTGGGCCTGGAACTGCTCCAGCGCCTGGGCGGCCTGGGCGATGTACTGCTTGCGGTCCCCTGCCTGGAGGGCGGCCACCTTGGCGGCGGTCTCGCGGGCGGCGTCGAGCACCTCAGCGGCCTGCGCGCCCACGGGGTCAGCGAGCTTGCCGACGAGCCGGGCCACTTTGGGCCGGTCCTTGGGCTCCCGCCAGAGGGAGTCGATGAGGATGGCGAGGTCCTCCGGCGATGTCTTCTTCTCGCCAGCCATCCAGGCGACGGCTTGGACGACCTTGAGAGCCTTCTTCCAGCGGCGGTCGGAGGCGACGATGCCCTCTGCCTTGCAGGCGTCGCGGATCTGGATGAGCGCCTCTATGGTCTCGTCGGTGACGGCGACCTTGGAGAGCTCGGCCTGGGCCTTCCTGAGGTCGGCCATGGACATCGCCAGTGGAGCGGCCGGCTCCGGCGCGGCGAGCACCAGCTTCAGGTTGGCCGGGCGGAGGAGGTAGCCGACCTCGAAGCGGAGCAGGAAGCGATCGAACAGCGCCTCCAGGTCCTTCCCCTCGGGCAGCTCGTTGCTGGCGCCGAACATCGTGACGAGCGGGCAGGCGACCGGCTGGCCGTCGTTGTGGAAGACGCGCTCGTTCACCAGCGTGAGCATCGAGTTGAGGATGGCGCTGTTGGCCTTGAAGATCTCGTCGATGAAGGCGAACTCGGCCTCGGGCAGCTTGCCGGCGACGACCCGGGCGAAGCGGTCCTGCTCCAGGGCCTTGAGCGAGATCGCCCCGAAGAGCTCCTCGGGCGTGGAGAACTTGGTGAGCAGGCGCTCGAAGTACCTGCCCCCGAACGCCTGGGCGGTGGCGCGAGCGAGCGCCGACTTGGCGGTGCCGGGGGGGCCCAGGAGAAGTACGTGCTCGCCGGCCAAGACGGCGGCAAGGGCGCCGTCGATGACGTCCTTGCGCTCGGGGAAGCGGGCGGCGAGACCAGCATGGAGATGGTGGATGGGGTTGGTAGACATAGTATTCACCAGATGGCAAAGGGGCGCTCCTAGCTTGGCTTGCTCCAAAGCGCCCTCTGCAGCGGGGGGAAGTACCGAGTGGTGGCTTGGGGTAGATGCGTCGAGTACGCTCTCGCTTCCCTTCCATCGTTGGCTGTTAGGCCGACCAAGGAACGACTGTGAAACTTGTTCGATGGGGAAAGTGCGTTGCGGTGGCTTCGGTCCTCGCTATTGGTGGCTGTAGTCAGCAAGGCTCAAGTGGAGTTGCTGGCCCGCAGGGACCTCCGGGGCTGTCAGGCCCACCTGGTCCGTCGGGGCCTCAAGGACTCCAGGGACCCCAAGGAACCCAAGGACCACGCGGTGACACGGGACTTCCTGGGCCGTCGGGTCCCGCAGGCCCTCCCGGACAGACTGGGGCACCAGGGCTTCCTGGCTCCACGTCTAAGCAACTTGTCTGGAAGGACGCAGTCGGGCAGACGGTTGCCCCTGCTGCGCCCTACCTATTCGGTGGCTTTTCAGCCGCCAGTGGCGAGTTTGGTCACTACAGCTACTACTTTGATGATGCGGGCTTCATCTGGGTGCTCGATGTTGCGCACGGGTCCATCAGTGCTGGAGTTGGGGACCCGCTCTACTATCTTTCTGCCAACTGCACGGGCCAAGCCTACGTAAGCCCGAGTGGAAGCGGCAATGCTGCAGTAGCGGGAGTTTGGCTGCCTCGCCAGGTCGTTACCCTCCGTGGACGATTGCCACCGGGGAACGGGTCCTGGGTGGCGCTGAAGGACGATGCCATCGCGACATCCGTGCTGGCATTCTCCTGGTGGGACTCAAGCGGGACCTGCCTTGGAATCCCCTCAGGCACGAGCCTTTCCAGGGCCTACCGGGTTGACGACCTCGTCTCAGTCGCCGTTGCTCCCACCGTGTGGTGGGTCAACCCGTTGCACGCCGAATGGTCACCTTAGTCGTCTTGATTGATTGGCTCGCCCACTGGAGGTCTTCTCATGCCAGAATCCTACAAGGACCAAAACATCATCCGCCTCAATAGCGACAAGATAGGCGACATCCACTTGGAAGTGGTTGTGGTCGTCCCTGGGTTCGGTGGCCAGCCACTTGCATTTATTGGCAAGGGGCCTACTCGCGACTCAGCCCTCAACGAAGCCAGGCGCATGGCAAGAGAGGCGATCGACAAGGGCCCGTGAGGTTGGCTTGGACTACGCGGCTCGCTGGTTCAGCAGGTTCTCGACGCTGCTGGTGAGCCCCGAGAGCGTGGCCTCCAGGTCGGCGACGTGGACCTGAAGGACCTCACGGTAGAGATTTGCTCGGGCCTGGAGCTCCTCGAAGGCATCGAGGCGCCGCACCAGAGTCGACGGCCGGTCAGGCGGCGAGGCCACGAAGCCTTCGACCTCGGCCTTGAGCGCCGCTAGCTCGTCCTCGATGGCCAGCTTGGCCGCGTCGCCCAAGGTTCGGTTGGCGTCGGCCGAGGAGTGGACCGGCAGCAGGTAGACACGGGAACTGCCGACCTTCTCGATGGCACCCTGAAGCCGCCGGATGGTCTCGGCGTAGGGTGCGGGCACCCAGTAAACGCCACCGTGGTCGCGGAGCGTAACGGCGGCGCAGCTGTCGAGGACCTTCATCATGGCGCGGCGGACGTCGTCGGCGGTGTGGGTCGAGCGCAGCTCGCCGAAGCGAGTGGCGATGACGCCGGCCAGGTCGTGGCCGGCGATGTCGCTGGAGACGGACTCGACCCTGCGGTCGAGGATGACGCGGGTCTCCTGCTGGTAGGTGATGCTGCCGTCGGCGTGCTTGGTCTCGCGCACGACAGCGAAGACGATCTCTGCCTCGTCCTCCTTGCCGAGCCGAATCAGCCGGTCGGACTGGCCGACGGCGGCCTCCCGGACGGCGGCCTTGAGGGCCTTCTCGGCGGTCGGCGGCTCGGGCAGGTGGTCCATCGCGAGCTGCGCGGCGGCCCAGAGGTTCTCCAGGGTGGACCTGTCGATGCGGGCTTCGGCAAGGGTCCACCAGATCAGGTCGCCGAGATGCTGGCCGCCCTTGTTCAGGGCGTCCGTGAGCTTGTCGAGGGTCATGGCTCCTCCGAGCGCCCTGACAGGGGCGCTCCGGGACGGATGGGACGTTGGGACGGATGGGACGGATGGGACGTTGGGACGTTGGGACAGCGGGACGCCGGGACGGCGGGGGACACCTTGGCGTTCCGTAGGGCGCGGTCCTACAAGGCAGGACGCGCTCGGCAGCAGGATCAGATGATCTTCTACGTACTTCTTATCTCTCTAGAATCTAGAGAATTTCTTCTCTTGAGAGCGGAGAGGAGAGTCCCTGCAGAACCGGAGCGCGTACTTGTAGACCCTTCGTCCCCCCTGTCCCGACGTCCCACCGTCCCGCCGCCGGTTGGCGGCTCCCAGGCGCTTGCCTTCCTCCCTCCCGCACCGCCTATCAGGCCCCTCGCCCAAGGGGCAGAAGGTCGCGGCCGAAGAGCCTTTCGGGCGTCGTATGCTCGCTCCGTCCCGGTACCCGTAGTGACCTTCCTGGAGGGGGCATGCGCCTCAACTCATTCCGCGTCCAAATGTACAAGAGCATTCTCGACTCTGGCTGGGTCGACGTCTCCGAGTTGACGGTCGTGGTGGGCAAGAACGAGTCAGGTAAGACTTCCCTCCTCCGCGCTCTCCACAAGCTGAACCCCTTCAAGCCTGACCCTTATCTGATCCACCGTGAATGGCCTCGTGGTCGGAGGAGAGAGCAAGATGACCGCCAGGTCGTTTGCACAACTAGGTTCACTCTCGACCCAGCGGAGTCTGCTGAACTGAGCTCCATCGCGGGCCACACACTCTCTGAGTCGGAGGTGACTGTCTCAAGGGACTACGGTGGGCGCTTGGAGGTGACTTTTCCCGAGGGCCTGTTCCCTGACAGCTTGCACCCGAACGAAGTCGATGCCGCCTCCGAGAGCCTGCCAGCAGTCCCCGTAGTCGTAAGCGACGAGTTCAAGAAGGCGGCACTAGCGTGCCGCGAAGAGGCTCGGCGCCGAGCTCGCGAAGGTCGCTACTCTGAGTTGTCTAATCTGGCTCAGGAGCACTCGGCGGTCCTGAATCAGAACCTCACTGGGGCACAGCCGCAGCGCTCGCACGAAGACGGCTTTCGGAACCAGTACACAGCCGCCCTCCAGGAACTGGCCAGGAGGCTCTCCAGCCTGCCGACCATCCACGCCAAGGCTCATGAGTACGTGATCAAGCGGGTCCCCACGTTCATCTACATGGATGACTACAGAACCTTCAAGGGAACGGCTCGCTTGGATGAGGTGAAGGCGCGCAAAGACCAAGGCAAGTCCACCGAAGAGGACAAGACTCTCACCACGATCATGGAGTTGTCGGGCCTAGAGCTCGAGAAAGCCCTTCAGCAAGGCGCCACCTCCGATCGGGAACAGCGTCAATACGACCTTGATGACGCCGGGAAGACTCTGACGAGAGAGATTGCTGACCGTTGGCAGCAGAAGCGCTACGAAGTCGAGTTCCGTGCAGATGGCCCCGAGTTCTTCACCATGGTGAAGGACGAGAACGACGCGGGCCTTATCAGGCTGGAAGAACGCTCCAAGGGCTTCCAGTGGTTCTTCTCCTTCGACCTCATGTTTATGTACGAGAGTCGCGGCTCCTTCCAGGGCTGCGTTCTCTTGCTCGACGAGCCAGGGCTTCACCTTCATCCGGATGGGCAGCGCGACTTGTTGAAGCGCCTTGCCGCGTATGCAGGGGCGAATCAGCTCATCTACACAACGCACCTGCCGTTCATGATCGACTTGCGGCATCCTGAACGCATCAAGGTCATCAGCGAATCGCCCAAGGGCGCGATGGTGTCGGACGACCTCGTAGGCAGCCAGCCCGAGGCCAAGTTCACCCTGCAGGCGGCCCTCGGGATGACGGGCAGAACGAGTTACTTGGTCTCGGAGAAGAACCTGGTCGTCGAGGGGGTCGATGACTTCTGGGTGGTAACGGAGCTGTCGAATCTGCTGGCCCGCTCAGGTCTGACGGGCCTCCCAGAGGATGTCTTCATCACGGCCGCCGGAGGCGCGAGCGAGGCGGGCTACATCGCCACGTTCATGATCGGGCAGCAGCTTGATGTCGCGGTTCTATTGGACTCGGACCCGGCGGGCGGCGAGGCGGCCGACCGACTCGTCAAGCGCTGGTTGACCAAGTACAAGGGCAAGGAGACTCAGGTCCTACTACTTGGCGACGTTGTCGGAGCCGCCGGTAGGGCGTTCGCCATCGAGGACCTCTTCCCCGACGAGTTCTATGTCTCGCTAGTCCGTGACGCCTACCGCAAGGAGCTAGCAGCGGCCGGAGCCCCTGAGTTCTCCGCTCAGGGGGACGGACTTCTCTGTAAGCGAGTCGAGCGTAGCCTCACCGGCCTTGGGATCAAGTTCAATAAGGGCAGAGTTGCGAAGCTCTTGCGGATTCAGCTTGCGAAGATGAAGACGGTTGATGAGTTGCCGCCAGCCACCAAGGCTTCTGCCGTGAAGCTCATCGAGGCCATCCGCAAGGCGCTACCCAGCACGTAGGCCAACGTCACGGGGACAGGAAGTGTCCGACTGAGTCGAAGCAGGCCAACCGCCAGCGTAGGTAGTCTCCAAGCTCCCGATCTCCAGCTTGGTCGGCCAACTCGGCGACACGGGACCAGGTGAGGGCACGAGCCCTGGTCGTCGCGACGCCTCGATCATTCGGAGGCGCGGGAAGGGCATTCGCAGGCTCTCGTGGAACGAAGACGCTGTCCTGAGCCTCGAAGTAGCGGCTGAAAACAGCCTGCGCCGCGTAAAGCGCCGGTGGAGGCACCAAGACGAGAACTCCATGCCTGTCGCTCGGCGCTAACTCGGGCCCGCGAGCCACATAGGCTCGCATGTCGAGCTGGTTCCAGGACCGGGTCACGTCCTGGCCGTCCTTGAGGTCCTGCTTCCACTTGCTCTCGACCGTGATGTGAAAAGAGGCCTTGTCCGTGGTTGAGCGCAGGTCTGCATCAGCTTCAGGAGGAGTTGCGTCCGGGCTTGGCCCTGGGCTCGAGCTCCAGAGCGTCGTCGTCCAGTTCTCCGGCAGGGAGTCGTCCTGGAACGCCTCTCGGAGGCCGGAGGCCAGCCATGCTCCTCGCCGCGAGGCACGGAAGGCCGCCCACGTCACGGTGTCCTCCGAGTTGATGGACTGGAGGTCCGAGTAGACCCCATCTCGCGCCTGCAGAGCGTCCCTGTCGTCTGGCTCGAATGACCCGAGGCGACTGGACTTCTTTACCTTCGGAGCTAGGTCCAGCTCTGGAGCACCTGGAACCAGGTCCCGCCAGTCGAGCGCCGCGAACGTGGCGCTTGGCCCGCGGCTCGCTACGCCCTCGATGACCTCACCATCCCAGCGACGAATTCGAGCTCTCATTTCTTGCTCCGAATAGGACTCAGGAGGCCTTGACGAGGCCAGCGTCCGCCAGTGCCCGGCCAACCTTGCGAATCTGCTCCCGGAGCTGGGCCACAACCGTGTCCTCTTCGGCACCAGGAGAGATGACCAGTGGAATGGCGATGTCGGCACTCTTGAAGGACAAGAGCCTCGACGGCGACTCCTGCGCCAGCTGCTGCAGCGCCTTGGCCACGGCGGTCACGTCCGTCTGGCTCTTGTAGAAGAAGATCCAGGCCGGCGAGACCTGCAGGCGGAACCAAGCCTCCAAGTCCACGCCCATCCAGCACACGACGTTGCCGAAGGCCACATATCTTCCGCCCGAGTAGCGACCAGGGGTCTCCCGCAGACCGTCCTGCCGGAGCACCTTCTCACCAATCGCTGACTGCACTCCTCGCTCCACAACATCGATGAGCGACACCATTCGGCGTGGAGCGTCCAGATCAGACAGTTCCGACGAAGTCAGTGGGATGAACCCATCAACCTCGAACAGCTCGATGAGGCCTTCAAGCTGCTCGAGGTCCTCAAGGGCCTCCTTCTCGCCCGCCTTCGCCAGCTCGAGCCTCAACACGCCGAGTAGGGCGGTCCAAGAGGTAACGACGAGCGCCTTGCCGTTGCCTGCCGTGGCCACCCTGAAGCCGGACCTCGACTCCCAAGAGGTGAGATCACGCCCCTTCGCCTTGGCTCGTGCGGACAGTTCCGCAAGGATGGACTCAACTCTTGGAGTGGGCACCAGGAAGAGAACCGCCTTGCCGCCCTGCTCTTCAAGTCGTCGAAGGTACTCGACCGGTTGCGCCTCGGTGAGGCCTGCCCACAGCTTCGCCTCCAGGAAGGCCACCGTCTTCCCGTCGCCGTCATAGGCGATGAGGTCGGGCCTGCTTTCAGGGCCAACCGCCCGCTGTGTCTCTACCCGAGCCAGGGGCACCTCGGCTCGAAGGGCCGCGCCGAGGAAGGCAGAGAAGGTCTCAAGCGCGATTCGCGTCTTGAGGATATAGGCCAAGGCCTCGGTCGCCGCGTTCTCTCGCTGGCTCGTCAGGAGAGAGACGACATGGCCAAGAAGTCCGGACATGGAGGTTCCTTTCAAGTGTTGGCCGCCCACCACTGGCCCAGCGTGAGCCAGAGGGTTGGCAGCACTTAGGGCTGAGGTGAAGCCGTGAGCTCGGTGTGGACCTTCTTCACCAGGTATTCCGTCAGGACCGATCGGAAGTCGGCGTCGTTGAGGAACCGGGCAGCGATCTCCTCGTTCTTCTCCATCCGGTCCACGAACGCCCCCTCGATCTTGCCCTTGAGCGCCAAGGCGAAGTTGTCGAGGGGGTTCACCTGGGCATGCTTCTGGACAGCCTCGTCTGCCTTGAGCTCCTCGGCGACTGAATCGATGGTCAGCTGGTCAGCAGTGTTGAAGTTGGTTCCGAACTTCTCGTTGAGGACCTGAATCACCTCGGACAGCTTCACCTTCTCGGTATCCGACCTGCTGATGCCCAACTCTGACGGAGACTGGAGAGCGGCCTCTTCGCCGGCCACGAGCTCGATCGTCGAGTTGTCCTTGAGCCGATCGAGGCGGTAGTAGGCGAGCACCGTCTCGGCATCGAGCTTGAGCGGTGCCTTGGTCTTGTCCTGGGGTAGCTTGAGCTCGAGGAAGCGATCAAACTGGTAGAGCTTTTCCAGCTCCGGATCAGTGAACGGCATGACTTGGGAGAGGAACGAGTAGAGGTGAACGAACGCCTTGAGGGCGTTGCGGAAGTCCACCTGATCGTCCAGTTCCAAGCTTTCGAATCGGTCTACGGCCGGGTTGATGTGCTTGTAGAGCTCCGCATGGTCCTGGGTCGTCTGCAGGGACTTGGGGCGGAAGAGCACCTTGCAGAAGGCCTCGACCTCCGAGGCCATGTAGACCTGGGCCGCCTCCAGGGCGTGCTGCAGCTCGTACAGGTGCTGTGGATTGGCTGCCTCGGAGACCTTTGTCTCCTCGAAGTAGGGCTGGAAGGAGCGGCGGATCTCCTCCTCATCGTTGACGAAGTCGAGGACGAAGGTGTCGGTCTTGCCGGGGCAGGTTCGGTTGAGCCGGGAGAGCGTTTGGACTGCCTGGACGCCAGAGAGCCGCTTGTCCACGTACATCGTATGGAGCAAGGGCTGGTCGAATCCGGTCTGGTACTTGTTGGCGACCAGGAGGAGTTGGAAGGCATCCGACGAGAACTTGGCGGGGAGCTCCTTCTCCTTGATCCCGTCGTTCATCCCGGGCTCGGTGTAGTGGAGGCCGTCGGAGGGGTCGATCACCTCGCCTGAGAAGGCCACCAGCACGCCGATATCCTTGTAGCCCTTCTCCTTGATGTAGGCGTCAAAGGCGTTGCGGTACCGGACGGCATGAAGGCGAGAGCCGGTGACGACCATCGCCTTGGCCTTGCCCCCGATCTTGTGGCGCACCTTCTGACGGAAGTGCTCCACCATCACCTCGGTCTTCTGGGTGATGTTGTGAGGATGCAGAGAGACGAACCGCGCCAACTGGGCAGCCGCCGGCCGCTTCGGCACGACCGGGTCGTTCGAGGTGGCGTTGGCGAGCTTGTAGAACGTCTTGTACGTCGTGTAGTTCTGAAGCACGTCGAGGATGAACCCCTCCTCGATGGCCTGCCTCATGGAATAGACGTGGAACGGGCGAGGCTTTCCTTCCTGGTCCTTCCTGCCGAAGACCTCGAGCGTCTTGGGCTTGGGCGTGGCGGTGAAGGCGAAGAAGGAGATGTTCTTCTGCCGCCCCCTCGACATCATGGTCTTGTGAAGCAGGTAGGCTGAGTCCTCTTCCTCGGGCTCGGTGTCCTCGGCCTCTGCCGCCACGAGGTCCTTGGCCTGCAGGACCTCCTTCATCTTTGTAGCCGACTCCCCGCCTTGCGAGCTGTGGGCTTCGTCAACGATGACGGCGTACCGACGATCCGGGAGGCTCGCCGCGGTCTCGGTGATCAGGGGGAACTTCTGGAGCGTTGTCACGATGATCGGGATGCCGGCCTTCAGGGCGCTCGAGAGCTGCTTGGAGTTGTCGTCTATCTTCTGGACCACCCCGAGCTTGTGTTCGAACTGGTGGATGGTGTCCTGGAGCTGCTTGTCCAGGACCTTCCGGTCTGTCACGACGATGACCGAGTCGAAGACTCTCTTGTCAGCCGCGTCGTGGAGCTCCGCCAGCCGATAGGAGAGCCAGGCGATGCTGTTGGACTTACCTGACCCGGCAGAGTGCTGGATGAGGTAGCTGTGCCCTGCCCCTTCCTTGCGGCTGGCAGCCTCCAGCACCCTCACGGAATCGAGCTGGTGGTAGCGGGGGAAGACCACCATGTCGTACGTGACGGCCTGCCCGGCGACCTGCTTGGTCGTGGTCGCGATGTGGAGGAAGCGAGCCAGGAGGTCCAAGAAGCTGGAGCGCTCCCATACCTCCTCCCAGAGGTAGGCCGTCCTGTAGCCGGTCTCCACGGGCGGATTTCCTGAGGCGGTGCCATTGCCCTTGTTGAAGGGCAGGAAGGTGGTCTCCTTGCCCTGCAGCCTGGTCGCCATGTAGGCGAGGTCGGTGTCCACGGCGAAGTGAACCAGCGCCCTCTTCTTGAACTGGAAGAGCGGCAGCTTGGGATCGCGGCTGGTCCGGTACTGCTCGATGGAATGCTGGACGTTCTGGCCAGTGAGTTGGTTCTTCAACTCCACCGTCGCAACCGGGAGACCGTTGAGCGAGAGGAGCATGTCCACGGACTTCTCGCTCTTTGGATCGAACTTCACCTGCCTCGTGACGATGAGCCGATTCTTGCCAGCCTTGGTCACCAGGTCCGGGTTGAGCCCATGGGTCGGCGGGAAATACGCCAAGTAGATCCGCTCACCCTGAAACTTGAACCCGTGCCGAAGGAGGTCGAGCGTGCCCTGGAACTCGAGGGCCTTGGCCAGGGCATCTCTCAGCGCGGCCTCCAGACCGGGCCCGAGTTGCTGCTTCAGCTTCTTCCAGGTCTCGGCCTGTGTGTCTCCAATGAAGCCGAGGGCGCTGGTCAGGTCGAAGGCCAGTGACCGGTCGAAATTGGCCGAGTCCCCCTTCATCCAGCCGTGGCCGAGCAGGTGCTCCTCGATGGCGATCTCGAATGCCTTCTCGGTGTGCTGTGCCACCTGGCCCCCTACCGGCCTTCGTATGCCTGCAGCATGAGAGGCTTCGCCTTGTCGAAGTCAGCCTCACTGGAGATCGCCACCTGCAAGCTGCCCGTGCCGAAGTGGCCGACACCGGTCATGTCCCGGGTGAACCCTTCCTCGAGCTTGGTGGCCTTGGGATCCAGGCTCAGGTGAACCAGGATCTTGGACTTCTGCACTTCCAGGCAGGCGAAGTTCTTCAGCCGGCTGAAGGCCCAGTAGAACTTGAGCTTGCGGCGTGTGACGTCGTCACCAAGCCCTTCGAGGTGCTCCGCGACGCGCTGGAAGAGCTTCTTCAGCTCCGGCGACGTACCCCCGAGCTTCGCCTTCACGCCCCTGCCGACTTGAGCCTGGCCCGCTCCTGACTTCCCCTTGCTCTCCTGGACCTCCCCAGGAGCGGACGTGCCGTGGACGAACTCCACCAGGATCAAATCGGTACTGAACTTCCTATAGCGAACAAGGTCGATGTTCCGAGGAATCTGCCGGACGGCATGCTCATCGTACTTGGTGTAGTCGGCGGCGACGCAGATGAGCCGAGGGCTCGACCAGTCGATCTCCTCAGCCGTCTTCTTGTCGTACCGCCCTCGAACCAGGACCTCGAAGTCGCCGTGGTGGTCGGCCAACCAGTCCAAGTAGTAGAGGCCCTGCGTCACCACGACCTCGTCCATCTTCCGCTTGTACTCGATGATGACCGGGCAGCCGTTCTCATCGAGGCCAAGCGTATCGATCCGGCCCTTGTGAGCCTTGCCGGTGGGGTGCTCCGTCGCGACGAATCGCACCCCAAAGAGAGCCTCCAGATTTGCCTCAAAGAAGGTCTGCAGCCCCTTCTCCAAGGGCGCTGATTGGCCCTCGAGCTCGGTCGCCCTACCCTTGGCGATACGGAACAGTTGCAGGTCTGACATCAGGTAGTTCCCCTTGAGGTCTCGACTTGGCCGGTAACGGCGGCCGTGATGAGGGCCTGACGGTACTCTCGAAGTTGCTTGCAGCTCGCCTCAACGTTGGCGCGACAAGCGCGGAGGGCTGCGTCACGACGGGCCACATAGCGACAGATCTCTGCCTGCTCCGAAAGTGGCGGCAGGGGCACTTGAAATCGACGGAGCATGTCGAGCGTGATCTCTCGAAACGTTACTCCCTTGGCGAGCGACTGAAACCTCTGCTGGCAGGCTTCGGAGCGGAGCGCGTACCAAAGGAAGTTGGTCAGAATTCTCGGCCCTGGAGATACCTTGGCGGTTCCTTGTGTCAGGTTCGCACCTTCGAGCGCCTCCGGAACCACCAGCGCCTTCCCAACCGTTGCACGGATCGCAACCACGACATCTCCGGCTGCCACCTTGGAGCGTCTATATGACGCATCGATCTCGCGTGAGGTCCTGGCATAGCCAGATTCGGGCAGACGATCGCCAGCCATGTCGCTTGTCTTGATGTACGGGACTCCATCTTCAACGTGCGGCCCGGCCTGGACGATGCCGTAGGTAATTGAGGTCCCGAAGCGCACCAGGCGTCGCAATTCGACCACGTCCCAGTGGGCCGGCACTCGTTCTAGCCATGGTAGGTCAGTCGCCTTCAGTGTCGCAGCCGGGTCAAGCCCACGAGTGACCGCGTGAGTGAGTTCGGCGCGCTCACGTAACTCTAGCGCCTCTGCCAAGCGCTCCTTCTTCTCGATAAGCCCATCAATGGCGGCCGTCTTGCGGTCGAGGAACTCGGCAATGGCGCGCTGTTCCGTTAGTTCCGGAATGAGGAGCACGCAATCTCCGAGAGCCTCCCGGTTGATCTTTGGCATCGCGACTCGTGCGGACTCTAGTACCGAGTACCGGAAGAACCCCTCCCCGAGCATGCTGTAGAAGAGGAACCGTGCATCCAGGTCCGGACCTGGCTTGATCGGGTACATGTCGGCGCTACTCAGTCCAGCGCACGGTGCGAGCGCCACCTTGCGGAGGGCCGGGCGAATCTTGCTGTAGAGCACATCGCCCGCATCGACGAGGTACTTGCCGCTCTCCGCGCCCTGGTCCATAGCGGTCTCGACATCGAGAATCCGCCCTGTGCCCGACTCGATGTGGTTTGGCGCAAATAGCGGTAGGTCACTGAACCTCCCGTCTTCGGGGTCCACCTGCCCCTCGCGCACGGCGGCGAGCCGCTTGAAACGGCGCACAGCCCAGGCCGCAGGAACGGCGCCGTGCCATCGCTTCGCCTCGGCTCGAAGCTCCGGGCTCCCAGGATTCACCCCAACACCCCCCCCAACATCCCCTGGATCTCCCCCTCTAGTTGTCGGATCTCCGCTTCGATCTCTGCGAGTGGCCGCAATGGCGTGAACTTGTAGAAGTGCCGTGTGAACGGAATCTCGTACCCGTTCCGCGTCTTCTCTTCGTCCACCCATGCGTCCGGGAGGTGCGGCCTCACCTCGCGATCGAAGTAGGCCTCGATGGCCTCCTTGCGGGGCACGTTCTCGTAGTCGCGCAGCTCGGCGTCTGGCTCTGGGTAACCGTCGACGTCGAGACAGATCTCGGCTGTATCGTCACGCACGCCCAGCGCAGCCAGGATCGCCTTCCTGATCGGCGCGGACAGCTTACCTACCGGCTTGAGAACCTCGTCGAGCGCCACCTCAAAGGCCTGCCGGCTCTTCCAGCTCTGATCGGACCCAATGCCGGCCAGCGCCTCCAAGACCTTCTCCTGCAGCACACGCCCCTCGGCAGCCTCTTCCTCGCCCGCCTTCCCCTTCTTTTTCGAACGGGCCAGGTTCAGGAAGGAGGACTCCTCCTTGAGCCGGGCGATCCGCTCGGGAGACGCATGGAAGGAGAGCCGCATCGGCCGTTCCACCACGATGCGCCGGTAGCCGAAATCGTCGTTGTCGAAGATCTTCGACCGCTCACCCTCTTTGAAGTTCCCGTAGAGCCGCACGATCTCATCGATGTTGGCCTGAGAGAGCTCGTTCCGCTTGTTGCCGAGGCTCTTCCGCATCTTCTGGAAGAGGTCTACCGCGTTGATGAGCTGGACCTTGCCGCGCCGCTCCTTCGGCTTCCGATTGGTAACCAGCCAGATGTAGGTACTGATCCCCGTGTTGTAGAAGAGCTGGTCGGGCAGGCCAACGATCGCCTCCAGCAAGTCGTTCTCGATGATCCAGCGACGGATTTCGCTTTCGCCCGAACTAGCGTCTCCCGAGAAGAGGGGCGAGCCGTTGAAGACGATGGCCAGGCGACTCCCTCCGTCCTTGGGCGCCTTCATTTTCGACAGCATATGGAGCAGGAAGAGGGTCGAGCCGTCGCTGATGCGGGGCAGACCGGGCCCGAATCGGCCGTCGTACCCCAGGGTGTCGTGCTCCTCACGGACCATGGCCTCGACGTTCTTCCACTCCACGCCGAAAGGTGGGTTCGACAGCAGATAGTTGAACTTCCCGCTGCCATGACCGTCATGGCTGAAGCTGTTTCCAGCGACGATATTGTCGGGGTTCTGCCCCTTGATCATCATGTCCGCCCTGCAGATGGCGAACGACTCGTCGTTCAGTTCCTGGCCGAAGACCTCCAGGTGGGAATCGGGGTTCAGCTCCCGCAAGTATTCCTCGGCGACCGACAACATCCCGCCGGTGCCGCAGGCAGGGTCGTACAGCGACCGGACGATGCCAGGCTTCCTGAGGGCGTCGTCGTCCTCGATGAAGAGGAGGTCAACCATGAGCCGGATGACCTCCCGAGGTGTGAAGTGCTCTCCGGCCGTCTCGTTGGACTGCTCCGCGAACCGCCGGATGAGCTCCTCGTAGACGCTCCCCATCATGTGGTTCGGGACCGAGTCGGGGTGGAGGTCCACCTCAGCGAAGCGGCTCACCACCAGGTACAGGAGATTCTTCTCGTCGAGGGTCTGGATCTGGGTGGTGAACTTGAATCGCTCGACGAAGATGTCCCGGGCGTTCTCCGAGAACCCCTTGATGTAGGCGTTGAGGTTCTGGGCGATGTGGTTGGGGTCGCCCTTGAGCTTGGCGAAGTCGAGCTTCGAGATGTTGTGAAAGGGGACCTTGGTGATCCGGTTGAGGATCGGGTCCAGGTTCTGGACCTTGCCGCCCTTCATGGCGGCGTACTTCTCCAGCACCTTGGGCTTGGTGGGTTCCAGGACGCAGTCGAGCCGCCGCAGGACGGTCAGCGGCAGGATGACCTTGCCGTAGTCGGCCTGCCGGTAGGTGCCGCGCAACAAGTCCGCGATGGACCAGAGGAAATTGGCAATCTCGGAGAAGCTGGAGAAGGTGCGGGACCCCTGATCGGCTGCCATGGTCCGGCCATCCTACCCGAGGCGCAGCCCGACGGGCGGTGAAGGTCGCAGGGAGCACCGTCCCGGTGACGCGGGACGGAAGGGACGCCCCCTGGACTTCTGCGAGGGCTGGTCGAGGATCTGCCAACGGCAGAGTTTTCGCCTCTTCTCGCGAGGACCATTGTGGGAAAGCATAAGAACCTGAGGCGCCCCAAGACGCTCGGCGATGTGCCACGAGACCAGAGGGACGCCTGCGTAGCTGAGATCATGCGCAGGTTTCCGAAGGAAGGCCGGGACTTGCTCATGACAGCTCGAAGCGCCGCGAAGGCTTCCATCAGCGTGGATCGTGTGATCAGGCTCGCCGAATGGATCGAGACGGCACGAGGTCTGTTTGCTGAGCTCCCTCCGCTCCGGCTCATCAAAAGCCCCGTGATGCTCCACTTGGAGGGGCGTCAGGCGCTGGACGAGCTCACGCTGCAGGACCTGTCGGAGAAGCTTCGAGGACTCCAGGCAGAAGTGAACCGACTCGTCGACCGCGGTTCGTTCCTCGAGAAGATCTTCCTGGACCCAGACGTCAAGGCGCAGCTGGAGCTCCAGAGAAACCACCCCTTGATGGTCGGCGCCGCCTGCATGCGGTTCGCGGGCGACACGGGCATCTCCCTGAGGGCCAGGGATCTGAGCTCGGTGTCCACCGCCATCGGCCTGGAGCCGCTCCCGGATGATCCCGGGACAGCTGAGAGTCGCTGGAAGAAGAGGTTGCCTGCGCTCAAGAAGCTCAAGGGGCTCGTGCAAGTCCGAGTCACCAGCGTGCGCGCTGGAGATGAGTTGCCTTCCGCCTTCTTCGCACCTCTCTAGATCCAGGGAGCGAAACCGAAAGACAGGGATCTCGTTCACTCCCCTGGTCTTCCTCCTGCCAGAGGATGCCGATGGCGATGCCGACGCGTCGCCAGAGGAGAAGAAGATGAACGAGATGCCGTCCGCTCCGCAGGCCCTTCCCACTTTCCCAGACACGGTCTGGTTCTCGCTCCACGAGGACTACCTGAACCTCGTGGGCCCGACGACCGAGGTCAGCGACAGCTTCATCTGGGCCGCGGCGTCGGGCGCGCTTTCCGCCTTGGCGTCACGAGTCACCCGCATGCCTTGGGGACCAGGGTCGATGTTGCCCCTGCTCAACATTGCGCTGCTTGGCCGCACTAGCCGTGCCAGGAAGTCCACCGCGATCGCCGACGCTCTCCGGCTCATCGCGGAGCCGATCACCTTCCCAGGGGTAGGGCCAGAGGAGCCTAACCCCTTCTCGGTCATCAGCGGCACGGGCAGCGGGGAAGGCCTCCTCGAGGAGATCTCCGACCGGGAATGGTGGAAGCCTGGGGCCAACCGGAAGGTCGAGAAGCCGCAGGTTCAGACTGGACGTTCGGCACTCATCGTGATCGATGAGCTTGGCGGGTATTTCGAGAAGATCGGCCGGGAGAGTGCCGGCAGCGCGGTCTCCTTTCTCTTGCAGCTTTTTGATGCCCCGCCACGCCAGAGCTTGAAGACACGTACGCGCCCCCTGGTGGCGACGAATGCCTCCGGAAGCGTGCTGGCAGCGTCAACCGTTGCATATCTGGCGTCTCACCTCTCCGAAGCCCTGGTTCATGCCGGGTTGATGTGCCGGTTCTTGTGGGTAGAAGGGGAGCGGGTCGACAGTATCCCGGTCCGCCCGCCTGTCGATCCCTCGGCATTGCAGGCCTTCACCGCGAAGCTGCAGTCCAGGTTGGTCACATATAGCGGCACCGGCCTCTGGCTCACCCCTGCAGCTCATGCTGCCCACAAGGCACGGTACGAGGCGGAGTTCAATCGTCCGGCCATGACCGACCTTGAAGAGGCGGCTGTCGCCCGCAGCGATGTCCAGGCCCTGCGGCTTGCCATGCTCAACGCCTTCTCAGACGGCGCTCTTCAGGTAGACGAGCAGCACGTCCGGGCAGCCTGGCAGGTCGTCGACTACTCGAGGGGCGTAGCCCTCCGCCTCCTTGGGCAACTCAGCATCCACACCTGGAAGGAGGCTGAAGGACGAATTGTGGCTGCTGCGAGGAGGTCGAGAGATGGCAATGGGCTGTTCTCTCGGGCCGCGGTCCGCGAGCGCCTTCACGGCTCGAATGGCCTTGATGCCAGGGCATTCAACGGTGGCTGGGCGGCTCTCCTCGCCGCTGGCGACATTCTGGCCGAGCCAGATACCAGCCTGTTCCGCCTCGCAGTTGGGATCGGCCAGCCATGACCGGGTCCGTCGAGCCTGGAGATGCAGAGCGCCTGGTGGTGTTTGCCAAGACCCGGCGTCGCGTTGACCAGCAGGCCCTCGGTCGGTTCATCCGAGACACTGGCTTGCCGGATCGGACCAGGGAAGATCGGGCCGCCGCCCGGGCACTTTTCATGGAGCTGGCGCCACTTCAGACGCCCGGCGTGGAAGATGTCTCAAGAAGCCTTCTCGCTTCAGCAGAAGGAAGGGATGTGGCGTCAGTTGGAATCACCGTCTGGCCGTCCCTGGTGTCCACCACGAGCGGTCAGGTGTCGAACATGGAGTGGTCGAGATTTGCTGCATGGCATTCAAGCCTGGCCACGCAGGTCTACGCCAAGGGTGCCGGCATCGTGTACTCCCCCACGGCGACATCGGACGGCCACCGAGCCGGAGCAAGCGTGACGCACGTAAACGCGCTTGTTCTTGATGCTGACGGCACAGGTGACTGGACGGAGATCTGGGACTTCCTGACCGGCAAGGGCTTCGCTGTCATGGCCCATCGGTCCGGTGGCCACCAAGCGTCCATACCCAAGTGGCGACTCATCCTGCCTCTGCATGAACCATTCTCGACGGCATCGCAGGAAGGTCGAGAGGCCTGGAGGTCAGTCTATTCCTCTTGCCGGGTGGTCTTCGGCTCGATCGCCAGGCTGCGGGGGTGGGGGTTCGATCCTGCCACCAGCGGGCCGGCACACGGGTGGTTCCCGGGCTACAGGCGATCCATCGAAGCTGAGCCACGAGAGGTCCGCTGGAGCTATGGCGCCTGCCTCGACCTTGGAGCCTTGGTGCCTCGGCTTCCTCGCGACCCAGTGGTGCCACCAGCGCTCGGCGCAGGGCCCGCCGCTGGAAGCCAAGCCACGTCGCTGCTGAGGCTGGCGTTCCAGCAGTCGGAGATGCTTGGTCGGGATCTGGGAGGCGGACGAACGGCCGTCCTGTGTCCCTGGAATTCTCTCCACTCCGATCCACTCCCACCAGGAGCCGATCCGACCAGTTCCACCGTCATCTTCGTGGCGTCGAGTGGCGCAAACATCGGCGGCTTCCACTGCCTCCACGCCTCATGCGGACCGAAGGCGCCGGAAGAGGTCCTGGAGCAACTCCCCGCCGAGGCCGTCGTCCTTGCCAGGGAGCTTCACAAGCAGGCCGCGGTGGATGACACCGGCACCGATCCATCACGGTTGCCGTACTTCCCAACATGGCGTCGGGATCAAGGCTTCTAGGGCGGCCGGACAACCATGTCAGGACCTCGGCCTCGAGCTGGAAGTCAGGCTCCCTGGACTTGCCGGCTCTGCTGCACCAAGAACGGGGAGCAATTCAGGTATCCACCAACTCCATGGTCCTATTGTTGTCGGTGTCACGCCGCGCTCGACCCCCTGGAGCAGCAGGTGGCGCTCGCCCGCATCGGGGTTGAAGACGGGCCGCCAACTGCTGGCGGGCCTGAGTCTGGGGGGCCGCTGCTCACGATCCAGGAGACGGCCTGGTTGCTGCGCCGAAGCCCGCAGGCCATCTACAAGCTCGTGGAGCGCCACCAGCTCCCTGGTGTCACCCGCCTGGGGCGGCGCCTCTATGTCCGTCGGACAGAGTTGCTACGATCTCTGGCTGAAGGGCGAGCATCGTCGCCGGCAAGGAGCCGGTGATGGGTGTCGCGGTAAGGCCCTACGTGGTGGCCATCAACCACGTCGAAGGCTGCGCGAGGCGCAAGTGCGGCCCCGAGTGCAAGCGCACCGTGGACGGGTGGGAAGTGGACGTCGTCGCTTATCGGGCCAACGGCGAGATGGTGAGGGACCGGAAGAAGGTGTCCGGCTCGAAGACCGCCGCGTGGCGCTGGGGCGAGGAACGCCAGAGCTTCCTGCTCCTCCACGGGAAGACCAAGCCCGTCGAGGTGCCGACGTTTCGGGCCTTCTGGCCCCGGTATCTGGGAGCGTGCAAGGCCAAGCGGCTGAAGCCCTCCACCATGGTGCAGAAGGAGCTCATCTACGCCCACGACCTCGAGCCCCTGCTCGGGGACGTGCGGCTCAATGACATCTCCGATCGGCGGATCTCGAAGCTGCTGGAGGCCAACGCCGAGAAGAACGCCAAGACGGTGAACAACATCCTGGTCAACGTGAACCAACCGCTCAAGCTCGCGGTGAAGTGGGGCGAGATCCCGAAGATGCCCTGCGCCATCGAGCTCCTGAAGGTGACTGAGACCGAGGTCGCCTTCTACGAACCTGACATCTACGAGAGGATCCTGGAGGTGGCCAAGGGTCTCGATCCCCGTGTCGAGCTCCTGGTCCTCCTCGGCGGCGAGGCCGGCCTGCGGTGTGGCGAGATCATTGCCCTCGAGCAGGGCGACATCGACTACGCCCGCAACTTCATCCACGTGCAAAAGTCGGAGTGGGAGGGGCACCTGACCACCCCGAAGTCCGGGCGGAGCCGCAAGATCGACATGACGGAGCGGCTCCGCACTGCGCTCAAGAAGGCACGTCACCTCCGTGGCGACCGGGTCCTCTGGCGGGACGACGGCTTCCCCAAGGTCACGCAGGTGCTCCTGGCGAAGTGGATGACCAGGGTGCAGAAGCTGGCGGGGGTGGAGGTGACGGGGGGCATCCACATCCTCCGCCACACCTTCTGCTCCAGGCTGGCGATGGTGGGGGCCCCGGCCCTGGCCATCAAGGAGCTGGCGGGCCACCAGTCCCTCGCCACGACGCAGAGGTACATGCACCTCTCGCCGAAGGCGAAGGAGAGCGCGGTGAGGTTGCTGGAAGGGGTGAGGTTCGACCAAACCTCTGGAGACATAATGGAGACGGCCCAGGGATCCGTGAGGAAACCCTGAGCCGTCAGGTACTTAGAAAGTCGGGGAGACAGGATTTGAACCTGCGACCCCTTGGTCCCGAACCCGCTGGGGTACATAGGGGGCCGTGGGTCCGGGTTCGGTTGAGCAAGATAACATATTGCGTTACCTTTCGAAGCCGAATCCGGAGCGCCTATGAGGACCGCCACAGCGTACATCACGGACCTCGCCGCGAGCGGCCGGTACCACTTCACCACCGCCGAGGCCGCCCGCGCGCTCGGCGTCTCGCTCATGGCGACCCGCGCCGCGCTCCGCCGGCTCTTCGCCAAGGGGTCCATCGCGTCGCCGGTGCGCGGCTTCCACGTCATCGTGCCCCCCGAGTACCGGCGCCTCGGCTGCCTGCCGCCGGAGCAGTTCATCCCGCAGCTCATGGCGCTACGGCGGCTCCCCTACTACGTCGGACTGCTCTCTGCGGCCGAGCTCCACGGGGCGGCCCATCACCGCCCCCAGCAGTTCCAGGTGATGGTCGAGCGCCCGCGCCCCTCCATCACCTGCGGGCAGGTGCGCGTCGCCTTCATCGCCCGCCGGGCCGTGGCGCGCGCGCCCGTGGAGGAGCGGAACACGCCCCGCGGCACCGTGCGGGTCTCCACGCCGGAGGTGACCGCGCTCGACCTCGCCGGCTACCCGGCGCGGGTCGGTGGGCTGGACATCGTGGCGACCGTGGTCTCCGATCTCGTCGAGCAGCTCGACCCTGCCAAGCTCGCCGAGGCGGCGGCGCTGGTCCCCACCCCGTGGGCGCAGCGGCTCGGATACGTGCTGGAGGTCGTCGGTGGCGAGGCTCGCGCTTCAGCGCTGGCGGAACTGGTCCAGCGGCGCGCCCGGGAGTACGTCCCGCTCGCCACTGGGGCCCGCCACGGGAATCAGCGCTCCACGCGGTGGCGCCTCGAGCTCAATGCGACCATCGAGGCGGAGGCGTGATCCCGCGCGACTACATCACCGAGTGGCGCGCCAGCGCGCCCTGGGTGGCGGACGTGCAGGTCGAGCAGGACCTTGTCATCAGCCGGGCCCTCGTCGAGCTGTTCTCGCGGCCCTCCGTGGCGAGGGCCCTCGCCTTCCGCGGTGGGACCGCGCTCTACAAGCTCCACCTCCGGCCGGCCGCGCGCTATTCGGAGGACATCGACCTGGTCCAGATCGAGGCCGGCCCCATTGGCCCTGTGCTGAAGGAGGTCCGGGCAGCCCTCGACGCCTGGCTCGGGGAGCCAAGCTGGAAGCAGTCGGAGGGACGGGTCACCCTCAACTACCGCTTCCGCTCCGAGGACGTCCCGCCCCTCGGCATGCGGCTCAAGGTCGAGATCAACACCCGCGAACACTTCGCCGTGCTGGGACACCAGAACATTCCATTCGAGGTCGCGTCGCGGTGGTTCGCCGGGCGGGCCGACGTGCCCACCTATGGGCTCGACGAGCTGCTGGGAACGAAGCTCCGGGCGCTCTACCAGCGGAAGAAGGGGCGCGACCTCTTCGACCTGGCGCTGGCGCTCGAGCGTGCCGACGTGGACCGCGAGCGCGTGGTGACCTGCTTCTCGCGGTACATGGACGCGCAGGGCGAGCGGATCTCCCGGGCCATGTTCGAGCAGAACCTCGCGGAGAAGCGGGGCGACCCGATCTTCACGGGAGACATCGGCCCGCTCCTCGGCGCGGGCGCTCGCTGGGAGATCGAAGGTGCATTCGAGGTGGTGCTCCGTGAGCTGGTCGCTCGCCTGCCGGGAGCGCCCTGGCGCGGCGGCAAGGCGGCGCCCTGAAGGGACGCGGCTCGCACCGGGCCATCGGGCGGGTCACCCAGTTCGAACAGGCACTGCCTTCACCACGTCGATGAAGAGCTGCAAGGGCCTGGAGCGCTGCGCGCGGCTGGGGAAGTAGAGGAAGAACCCCGGCACCTTCGGCGCGTAGGCCTCCAGGACCCGGACGAGTTTCCCGGCCCGGAGCGACTCCTTCACGCTGGGCCCGACGACATAGGCCAAGCCCAGCCCCTTCTCGGCCATGGCCAGTGCCAGCCTGCCATGGTTGGTCACGATGCTGCCGCGCACGGGGACCCGCCAGCTTCGCTTCCCGCGCTCCAGCTCCCACGCGTAGAGCGATCCGCTCGTCGGGTGGCGGAAGGTGAAGCACTCGTGGCGCAGCAGGTCCTCCGGCCGCTCGGGTGTGCCGTGCTTCGCGAGGTAGGCGGGCGACGCCACCACCAGGAAGCGGAAGGGTTCGGTCAGCCGGACATGCACCATGTCGCGGTCGAGCGCCTCGTGCAGGCGGATGCCCGCGTCGTAGCCCTCGGCGACGATGTCCACGAACCGGTTCTCGGCGACGACCTCCACCTCCACCCTGGGATGGCGGGCACGGAAGATCGGCAGCGCCGGCTCGACGACCAGCGGCACGGCCACCTCCGGCACCGACAGCCTCAATCGCCCCACCGCCTCGCCGGATGGCGCCCCGACGTTCTTCAGCGCCTCGACGGCCTGACCGAGCCCCGGGCCGGCCCGCTCCGCCAGGCTCCGTCCGGCCTCGGTCAGCGCCACGCTGCGCGTCGTCCTGGTGAAGAGGACCACCTCGAGCTGGCCCTCGAGCTGCCGCACCGACTGGCTGACGGCCGCCACCGACACGCCGAGCTCGCGCGCCGCGGCGGTGAAACCCCGCAGCCGCGCCACGGTGAGGAAGACGTGGAGCTGCGGGAGGAGCGCCCGATTCATGAAGTCAGCATGAGCGCCTGACGACTCATTATCAAGTTTAGCTTAAGAGCCTATCCACCTGGCGACGCCTACAGCCGACCGCATGGAGCGCGTACCTTCCGCCCCATGAACACGAACGACGAGACCGGGAGCACGCGGCGGTCCTTCCTCCTGTCGGCCGGAGCCCTGGCCGCGGCGCCGCTCCTCGGCCGCGCCGACGGGGCGGTCCCCGCACCCCCGGCGACGCCGGGCGCCTCGGCGCAAGTCGGGCGACGGCGGCTCGGCGCGCTGGAGGTCTCGAGCATCGGGCTCGGCGTCCAGAACATGAGCCGCACCTACCAGACCACCATCCCGACCCGGCCCGAGATGATCCGCATCATCCGGACCGCGTTCGAGCGCGGCGTGACCTTCTTCGACACCGCCGAGGCCTACGGCCCGCACGAGGTGGAGCGCATCCTCGGCGAGGGCGTCGCCCCCTTCCGCGACCGAATCGTGATCGCCTCCAAGTTCGGCTTCGAGATCGACCTGGAGTCAGGCCAGCGCCGCCCGGGGCGAAACAGCCGCCCGGCCCACATCAAGCTGGCCGTCGAGGGAATGCTGAGGCGGCTCCGCACCGACCGCATCGACCTCCTCTACCAGCACCGGGTCGACCCGGAGGTCCCGATCGAGGACGTCGCCGGGGCCGTGAAGGACCTCATGGCCGAGGGCAAGGTGCTGCACTGGGGCCTCTCGGAGATGGGCCTGGGAACGCTGCGCCGCGCGCACGCCGCGCTGCCCGTGAGCGCCGTCCAGAGCGAGTACTCGATGCTCTGGCGCGGCCCCGAGGCGCAGGTTCTCTCCGTCTGCCAGGAGCTCGGCATCGGCTTCGTGCCCTGGAGTCCCCTCGGGGTCGGCTTCCTCACGGGCGCCATCGACGCGAACACGCGGTTCGCCCAGGGTGACATCCGGGGCGTCGAGTCCCGCTTCTCGCCGGAGCACCTGCCGCACAATCTGGCGCTGGTCGAGCTCGCCACACGCTGGGCCGATCGGAAGCAGGCCTCGCCCGCCCGGATCGCGCTGGCCTGGCTGCTGGCGCAGCGTCCCTGGATCGTCCCCATCCCGGGGACCACCCAGCTGGCCCACCTGCTCGAGAACCTCGGCGCGACGGACGTGCGCTTTACGCCTGCGGAGCTCGCCGACCTGAACCAGGCCGTCGCGGCCGTCCAGGTCCGCGGGGCGAGGTTGCCGGAGCAGGTCCTGGCGCTCTCGAACGTGGAAGCGCCCCCGCAGCGCTGACGAACACCACCCAAGGAGGATTGAACATGAAGCTGCGCAAGCTGGGAAGAAGTGAGCTCGAGGTCTCGGCGATCGGCCTCGGCACCATGAGCATGACGGCCGTCTACGGCCCCGGCCTGGACCGGGGCGCCGCCGTGTCGCTGATCCGGGCGGCGGTCGAGCGCGGCGTGACGCTCTTCGACACTGCCGAGGCGTATGGTCCGTTCACGAACGAGCAGCTCGTCGGGGAGGCGCTCGCGCCCGTCCGCGACCAGGTCGTCATCGCGACCAAGTTCGGCTTCGGCATCCACGCCGACGGGACCCGGTACGGCGTCGACAGCCGACCAGAGCACATCCGTGAGGTGGTGGAGGCGATGCTGAAGCGGCTCGACGTCGGGACCATCGACCTGCTGTACCAGCACCGCGTCGATCCCAGCGTGCCCATCGAGGACGTCGCGGGGACCGTCGCCGACCTGATCCGCCAGGGCAAGGTGAAGCACTTCGGCCTCTCGGAGGCGAGCGCGAAGACCATCCGTCGCGCCCACGCAGTCCAGCCGGTGACCGCGGTGCAGAGCGAGTACTCACTCTGGACGCGAGACGTCGAGCAGAACGGCGTCCTGGCCGCCTGCGAGGAGCTCGGGATCGGTTTCGTGCCGTTCAGCCCGCTCGGCGCCGGTTTCCTGACCGGGAAGATCGACGCGACGACGTCCTTCGATGCCACCGACTTCCGGACCTTCTCGCCGCGCTTCACGCCGGAGGCCCGCAAGGCGAACGAGGCGGTGGTGGCCTTGCTCGGCCAGGTCGCCACCCGGAAGAAGGCTACCACCGCGCAGGTCGCGCTGGCCTGGCTCCTGGCCCAGAAGCCGTGGATCGTCCCGATCCCAGGCACCACCAAGCTCCACCGGCTCGAGGAGAACCTCGGCGCCGCCGAGGTCGTGCTCGGGCCGGACGACCTGCTGGAGATCGAGCGCGCGTTCGAGGGCATCACCGTGCAGGGGGCCCGGCTCCCCGAGGCGGTGCTCGCGATGACGGACAAGTGAGGCAAGGCCATGGAGACGAGAACGCTGGGACGGCAAGGCCTGAAGGTATCGGCGCTGGGCTTCGGCTGCATGGGGCTGAGCTTCGGCTATGGACCGCCCACCGACAGGGGCCAGGGCATCGCGCTCATCCGCCGGGCCGTCGAGCTCGGCGTCACCTTCTTCGACACGGCCGAGTGCTACGGTCCATTCGCCAACGAGGAGCTGGTGGGTGAGGCGCTGGCGCCCTTTCGCGAGGGCGTCATCATCGCCACCAAGTTCGGCTTCGAGGGCGGCGACTCCAAGGCCGGCCTGGACAGCCGGCCGGAGCGCATCCGGGCGGTGGCCGAGACCTCGCTGAGGCGGCTCCGGACCGACCGAATCGACCTTCTCTACCAACACCGCGTAGATCCCGGCGTCCCCATCGAGGAGGTCGCCGGCACGGTGAAGGACCTGATCCGCGAGGGCAAGGTCGGCCACTTCGGCCTTTCGGAGGCGGGCGTCGAGACCATCCGGCGCGCCCACGCCGTCCAGCCGGTGGCGGCGCTCCAGAGCGAGTACTCGCTCTGGTGGCGCGAGCCCGAGCGGGAGATCCTCCCGCTGCTCGAGGATCTCGGCATCGGCTTCGTGCCGTTCAGCCCGCTGGGGAAGGGCTTCCTCACGGGCGCCATCGACGAGAAGACCTCCTTCGCGAAGGACGACTTCCGCAGCGTCGTCCCCCGCTTCACGCCCGAGGCGCGCCATGCGAACCAGTCTCTGGTGGATCGGCTCGACGCCATCGCCGACGCCAACGGGGCCACCAAGGCCCAGATCGCACTCGCCTGGCTCCTTGCCCAGCGGCCGTGGATCGTTCCCATCCCCGGGACGACCAAGGCACACCGGCTGGAGGAGAGCCTCGGGGCCGCCAGCCTGACGCTGTCCCCTGCGGACATGGCCCGCATCGGCGAGGCCCTCGCCGGCATCCAGGTCACCGGCGACCGCTACCCGGCGCACCTCGCCGCGCGGGTGGGTCGCTGAGCCGACCCGCCTGCGCGGACCTCGCCACGGCCGAGGTCCCTGGGTACTCCGCGGGATGCAGGACGAGCCTCACTCACAAGTCCGCCTTCACCCTCGCGGAGAGCGCTGCCAACGCCTGCTCGAGCAGGTACCTCGCCGTATCGAGCTCACCGCTCCGCGCCGCCTGGATGGCGATCGTCGCGCACGTCTCGACGAGCAGCGAGGCGGCGGCCGTGAGCGGTGGCACCGCACTGGCCGCACCGTCCGCACCCAGCGTCACGGAGCTTGGTGCGCCGGTGGTGCGCAGCGCGCCGCCCGGAAAAGAAGAAGGCCGCGTTCCGTCGGTTTCCCGAGTGGAATCGCGGCCTTCTGAGTCGGGGAGACAGGATTTGAACCTGCGACCCCTTGGTCCCGAACCAAGTGCTCTACCAGGCTGAGCCACTCCCCGGTGCTGCGCCCGTCGCGGTGCGGCTCGAGGACTCGGGAAGAACCTCGAAACGACGGAAGGCCGCGTAAATACAGGACGGCCGGGAAGTCGTCAAGCGGGCAGTTCCGGGGACGCGCCCTCCCCCCGGAACCCCCTGGAAACCGGCCCGGACAGGGGCCCTACCGCACGCAGACGGCCTCCAGCTCGTCCATCTCCTTGGGCACCGCCGCGGTGAGGTTCTCGTGCCCGTCGGCGGTCACCAGCACGTCGTCCTCGATGCGGATCCCGACGCCGCGGAGCTCGGGCGGCGCGGTCTCGTCGTCCTCGGCCACGTAGACGGCCGGCTCGACGGTCAGCACCATGCCGGGCACCAGCGGCCTCGCCGAGCCCTCCACCACGTAGTCGCCCACGTCGTGCACG
>WBZM01000321.1_pt1 | contig 71991 bp, 85 predicted proteins | sample 5204271 | NCBI WGS metagenome assembly WBZM01 (sample SAMN12344346, study PRJNA552823) | activated sludge metagenome | biome: Activated sludge suspended growth; feature: Nitrification reactor; material: Wastewater; isolation source: activated sludge from nitrification reactor of wastewater... | reverse complement strand
TCAGGTAAATCTTTTAGGTTTTCTTCTGCACTTTTATGATGATCCAGAATCAGGATTGATTTTGCTCTCCATGCAAGCATCTCTAATAAATCTTTTTTGTAGCTAAAGTCCAACATAATAACTTCCCGATCTGTTACATCGGGAGGTTGCTCACCATAGATACCGGGATAGAATTCCATATCAGGATTATACATTCGAATGATTACCGCAGCAGCAAATCCGTCTGCACAATTTCCATGATAGATACAAAGAGGTTTTTTTGTAGTAATTTCTTCGGAATCTTCGAAGATATAATAGGAAAGTTTTTTCCAGAACTCTTTTAACATCTTTTTACCTACTAATGACATTCCAACCAATTTAAGCCAACTTTTGAAGAGCCATCCATAATCTTTATACCATAAAGTTCTGGACCTTCTTTAAAAGCTCTTTGAGCAATCTCTGCAGCTTGTTCTGCATATTCATCAGGAACCATGAAATCAATTTCATCATGGTAGTAAATTAAAGGTTGATATGGAATTTGTTTTTCTTTTAATTCTTTCACAGTTAACATTAAGGCGGTACTACAGGTAATCTTCTCAGTAGATTGAAGCAAATAAACGAGAAGCTTATGAAAAGAATCACAATAAATCCTATTACCCGCAATCGATGGGATATATCCATCTCCACTTTTTGAAGTAGCACCATAAATCTTATCAAGTCTATCTAATAGAGCTTTGAATCCAGGAACTGCAGTAAGAAAACCTGCTTTTAATTTGTTTCCATTTTTAGGATCTAGATTTCCAAACACATAAGACCAGAGTTTTGAACCTGAGGCACCAAATAGAAAAGCATATAAGATTCTTTTTGCTACAGATCTTGGAACAGTATGCTCAACACCCATCTCAGCTAATACTTTAGTTAGAATATTAGCATTGTATTGATGGATATCGTCATGTAATAAAGTATTAATAAAATCTTTATCTCCAAGATAATGAGCAAGACCTCTCGCCTGATTACCTGCGGAATCCGCTCCAATAAATTTCCATCCAGGAATACTGGTAAATAGACTTCTCATCTCTTTACCCCAAGGAGCATCTACAGAAGGAATATTTACTATGATATTATGTCTAGCTCTCATACTTGGTGTGCCGATATTCATGGCACCACCGTGAAGTCTTCCATTAATAGACTTCTCAATCCATGTTTTTAAGATTGAATATCTAGATCTAGCACTCATGAAATCCAAATATAATTTTCCATGACCGCCTAGAAGTTCAAGGGAATCTTCAGTAATTTTAGGACTTGATTTTACTTTTTTACCTGTTATCTTATCTATTTTAAAATTATATTCTGTTGGAACCCATCCATGTCTATCAAGAAATAATTTGACATCTGCTGAGGAAGCTATAGAAAGTTTCTTAAATTCTACTCGACAATATTCTCCCTCTATCATTCTCTCTTCGCCAGGATAACCTGAACAAGGATCTACACCAAACCATCTTGCGGTATGAACATCATAAAAACCTGCTTTAGTCCACTTAGGTTTCTTTATTTCCACAAAACCTTTAACCATGTCAGTAGGTACTACACGAATACCTAGTATTTTATCCAAGGCTTCATAGCCCTTATTCATTTCTTGTTCAAGTCTTTCAAATAGCTCTAAGGCTGCTTCATAATCAAATGGAAAGCCATTTAATTCGGCATCGGCGATCCACTGTGAAGCATAATGCTCAGCTTCCATATAAGTCGCCATTTCAGGCTTTTTAGACACATAAAGATCGTATTCCTTTTTAAGAATTCCATAAACCTTAACATTAAGTTCTACGTCACGCTTACAATAAATAAGCATCTCTTCTGAATATTGTGACCAATCATTAAATTCAATTTTACTTAATCCTAGCGCTTTACCCCAAGATTCCAAACTATGACCATTTGTAAATCTTTTATAATTTAAAATCTGTGAATATAAAAGAGTATCAATTAATTTTGCTTTAGGCACAAAATTGAATAATTTCTTCAATACGGCTAAGTCATATCCAATAATATTATGACCAATTAATTCAGAGGCTTCATCAAATTTTTCTTTCCAACTGAGATCTCCTTCCAAATAATGAGTAACTTCTCCTGTATCTAAATTATGAGCAACTAATACATACATAGTCTTAGCATCTAGCAAAAGACCATTCGTTTCTATGTCAAATACATATCTTGACATTTTTACTCCTTTCCAATTTAAAATCAAGTTCTTTTGAGAAATTCTTTAATTGTTCAAATTTATTGAAAGTTAGTTTATCATCTGTCCAAACATAATTAGTACCGTTAAATACATAAGGAAATAACATCCAATAAATTATCTTTTTATTTTTTGTGTAATAAAACATCTCTGAGTATATACCTAAATCTATATGAATTCTCTCAGAAACATAATATTTTACAGCAGGATCATTTCCATATTTCTTTAGGAATTGCATTTTTCCTGTTGACATTTATAACCTCAAAACTGAATCAGGTGTTTTCTTTAAAAATTCTAATGCTTTTCGTTCATAAGTTTTTAAATCTTCCAATTCTTCTTCTTTAATAAAGAAAGGCAATCCTTTGGGATTTTCTCTTATATTGCTTTTTCCTTCAAACAAAAGAATTAAAGCAATATATTTAATTAGGAGATCTGGTTCTTTAGTTTTTACTGTTAATTGCCGTATTAAACGTCTAAAATTTTCATAATGTGCAATTAACTGCTCAAGATCATTTCTATTAACAAATACATTAGTTAGCCTATTTCGTTTTAAAGCTATTTTTATATTTTGTAAAAAATTATGGTTCAATGTTTCCCTTTCTAAGACCTTCCCCAAGGATGTCAATAATTTTTTGTGGGGCTTCTTTTTTTGTTATGAAACCATCTTTATTTAAATCCAATCCTCGGTTTACATTATAAGCTGCGGTGCCTTTCTTACTTAAAGGAAAGTTAAGAGGTTTACCTATACCTGCAGGCCATAAAATAGCCATATACATATCTTCGATGCCTTTAATCTTTTTATGATAAGGCATAAAATATTTTTTGACTAAATCTAATTGCTCTTCAGCTGACATTAATTCAGCTTGAAGTCTGGTTACTTTAAGACCTTTTAGGGTCGCATTCATAAATTGAATTAGACCAATGGCGGAAGAGTTTGGATTTTTGATCTTTGGGGAAAATGTACGACCTGTTTCAAAAGCCATACATGCCATTAAATATGATCCAAATTCTTCAGGCCATCCAAAATCAGCTACAATCTGTCGTACTTTATTACGAAATTCAGGGCTTACTTTAGCACCCCATGCAAGTTTATTCATACTAACTCCGGAAAGAATTCTTTAGAGATCGGTTCTAGACCATTTGATCTAGACCACAATAGGTAAGGTTTATGCACATAAGGAGATTTAATAAATTCAATTTCTTTAAGAATTGGATTATCTCCATAAATCAATTTATATGTTTTATTTCCCCAATCAGTCTCATAAATCCAAATAGAGAAGACTTGAGGATCTCCAGGATAAGTTCCATTATTCTGTAACATTTCTAAAATTATTTCTCTACTATCGATGGTAGACATATATTCTTCTCTAAAAAGAAAAGCCTTCCTTGGCTTTATAAATTATGGAATCATCCTAAATTCCAAAGGTAGTTCTTTTACGGCATTTTCTGAAATTCTCCAGATGTCTGTTCTAGATAGTTCGATTTCTGGATTCAGAATTAAATGTAAAATACAAGCAATTTCCAATTCCGAAAATTCCTTCCTAATTATTTTTTGGGATAAATTATCTATGATTATAGTATGGTAGATATTATTTACTTTTGTTGCAAGAACTCTGGTATCTTCAAATGTGTAATCAAGATGGTTCATTCAAATTTCCTATGAGTGGCTTTTGCATCGATCTTACCGGTTTCAATAAAATCAATCCAGCATTGGAGATAAAATCTGGCTTTCTTTAATTCTTGCAAAGAATGATCTTTACCACCTCTACGATCAAGATACTTACGAACTTGTAATTCTAAAGCACCACAAAAGATATCAGTCTCTCTCAAAGTTGGAATCTTAGACATTGCTTCAATCCATTCAAGATCATCAATATATCCCTTATAATGTCCAGGATTTACTGCATTTTTAATAGCTTCTTCTGTGGTTATAGAATTTGAAAAGGTAGTCCAAGCAGAAATATCTGAATCAATAATATCATTTGAATTCTCAATCCATTCTTTTAAACTCTTAAAATCAGGAAATATTTTCAAAAGTTTATCATCCTTATAAATTTTAATTATAGTATAACCTTTAAATAAATGATCAATATCTTCTTTTAATTCTTCAAAGTTAGAATAATTTCGTAAAAGCTTTTCATCATTAAGTACTTCAAATCTCATAGGCTTATCTAACCAAATATCACGATCCCTAGCTTCTCTCCAACCATCAAGATCTTCTAGATTTTTAAGAATCTTAATTGGAGTTTTGCTACTAATGGAATTATCAAATACTTCCACTCGATGTTCATTTAACACCATAAAATCTTTTATTTCTTCTAGATTTGTTGTAATATCAGTTCTGCGATTGCTACTATTATAAACTTCATAAGTATACTTCATTCTTTTACTCCTAGAGTTTTAGGATCTTTAAGACCGCTTCTAATAAAATTTCGATAGAATTTATTTTTATAGAAAGACAATACAATATTTTCCTTTTTCAAGTTATGATAATCACCATCTTTATTTACAGGGAAATATCCCGCCGGAATATCACCATACAACATAGTATATAAGACCCATACATATTCATAAGATTTACCCAACAAATTAACTATTGGATAAACATCTGGATATTTTGGATCAAATTTTAAATTTGTACCTGCGATAGTTCCTTTAGCAATATTATTTGTTGGAATTTTCCAATACAAATAATAATTATCATCCCATTTGTCTAATTCAAAGTATTCCTCAAAGTATGCTTTTTCAGTAGGAAAATGATTTCGTGTTTTAAAGTCTCTACGTTTCGTGTATTCTTTTCTTTCTTTACTTCTAGGTATATAGGATTCTTTTTCTTTTAATTCTAGATTTTCAATTTTTGTATTAAATTTGTTTTTATCTTTATTAATTACAGTAAAGCGTCTTCCATCGAAATCACCATTAAAATAAACATATATTGCTTTATTTAAACCAATCCTAACTGCTTTTTCTGGCACAAAAATAGTAGGCCAAGAAATTGGTGTATATTCAATCTTTAACCAATTCTCTATGATATCATTCTTGGTACCTTTTCTTTTAAAGGCACCTTCAATATAATCATAGTGTTCATGGAGTATGCTGTGTAATGTACGGTCAGTATTTAACATAATGTTATCACAAATTTGTAAAAGAAGAAAAGCATAGAGATAATCAATACACTCTATTGCATTTTTTAGGGGACCAAAAATGGTCCCCTAGTACGCCTAAGCGTTAGAAGTTGATGTCTTCCTCAGAAGGTTCAAAGACTTCAGTCTCTCCTTCCGGTTCGAAGTCATCGTCACGAGGCTTGGGCACATAAACAATATGCTTCAGCAATTGCACTCCCATGAGTACAGAGGCAATTCCCTTACCACCACCCTCACGAGTGTACTCATATTGGAATACTTTGACATTCCCGACAGATCCATTACCGATGGACTTTGCATCCACAGGATTTAGCTGTGCATCCACAACATCTACCGGAGATGCCTTCTCTCCATCTTCCTTGGTGCTCTTCTTACGAAGATTAACACGGAAGAAAGGTTCACCCTCGTCTGGTACCACAGGCTTTACATTAAGGCCCATTTGAGTCCATTGCTTACGGGTTTCTTGATCTGAGGTTCGAATCTGGAGTTCCCAGGTTGGATTCTTCTTGTTGAACTTTGCATTTGGACGGGTAGGGTCTAGCTTGGCAAAGTAAAGTTCACAATTCTTGATAATCATATATATTCTCTTAACAAAAAATAAAAAGTGAAGGGAATGGAGGGTATTTAGGTTAATTTAACATTCCCTCAAAATGAGGGGTTATTTAATGATGATTGAAAATCACTCTGGAAGATTGGTAATCTCGTTTTTCGAAAACAACAAGACTATTGAGAAATTGAATGGAATGAAGATCTTTAAAGATTGTTTCTAGACTTGTAGGCTCTAGAGGAAAATGCTGTCGATTTAACAAATCTATCAACAACTTAGATTTTTCGATAAATGAATTTGGATTATATAATCCTCCACCAAAATTCGTCCAATAACTTGTATGTGTATCTTCTACAATATAAACACCTGGAGATTTTAAATGAGGAAACAAATATAAAAGGGAATTAATTTGTTGATCCATTTGATGACCTCCATCATCGATGATAATATCGAAAGGAGGAGTTCTTTCTTTAAGATCTTCTAAGAAAGTAGGATCAGCTTGATCTCCTATAAAGATATCTACTGGGAAAGAATATTGATGATTTAACACAGAAGGATTAATGTCTATAGCATAAATATTACAAGAAGATCCTAGATATTGATTCCATAGATCTAAAGATCCACCATTTTCTACACCAATTTCTAAAAGATTACAAGGCTTATTAATATAAGGAGAAAGATATTGAGTATATACATCAAAATAATTAGTCCATTTTTGACTTATTTTATTAAGAGAAAGAAAGATAGAAAGAATCTCTGGATAATTTTTCATATAATTTAGGGAGGGATAGGAGAGAGGATTATATATATATATATATATTATAGGGGAGGGGGAGGGAGACCCCTGGGGGTTAATTTAACATTCCTTAGAAAAACTAAGGTTATTTATTCTGATCTCCCTCCCTCTTATATTATTTAGAGAATAGACTATCCCATTCTTCCGGTATGATTCCTGTCATAAGAAATTCTCTTTCATCTGCTGTTAAAGTTGGCATTGCATGTTGTATTAGCATTCCATCTCTCCATTTCTGTAATTGTTGTTCTGTAATATCAATTTCCATTTCATGTTCGATTCCTGACATATTCGAGACTCGCTTAATCAACATTGATTGAATCCTCCTTCAAATAATTTGTGTCAAGAATTGAATCTATCAAGAAGCGATGTTGTAGAGCAAGATGTCGAGGAATGATATAACTATCACCACCAGAATCATTTGTTATCTTTACAACTTGTACAAACTCATTATTTGGCATCCATTCACAAATATCAAAGATATCAGAACATTCAGACAAATTAAAAAATCGATCTTCTGTAGGATGAAACTTACTGGTTTCAATTTCTTTGATTTCATCTAGAGATTCAATCAAATAGACATAGCCACCAAGATAAGATTCAAATAGTTTATCTTTTTCTTCGGGATGCTCAAACTCCCATTCTGGATAACTTCTGAGAACTTCTTGATAATCATCTTTTACAACTTTTGGCATTATGGCATTAAAGTCTTCTAGATTCTTACAAATTTTCATTATAATATTCCCAGTAGTTTTGCATTGTTTTCTAGGGTATAAGCTTTCATTTTACATGCAATATTTGCATAGGCATGAGGTCTCCAATGTCTACCATCAAACATAATAGTAAAGTAATTTGTTCGTCTAGTACCTTTCATCCAATTAAAATAAATTTGGAAACTAATTCCTTTACGCCATTTTAGATTCATATAAGGAAAAATTTCATTCACCTCTTCTTCTATTTTTTTAAATATTCTACTATTACCACGAAGAACTATGTTTGCATAATAAGCTTTATTCATATTAAGACTCTCATTAAAGGACATCCTTGTCCTAAGTTATCTAAGAAAAACAGAACTCTGATTCTAGAACTTCATGAATATCTAGTGTACCCATTTGAATTCTAGAGATGTCTATACCTATATCCTTCATTATACTCTCAAGAGGATTTACCTCATATAGTTCCACAAAAGTCTCTCGAAGTAATTTATACAACTTTGGCATATCAGCCAACAAACAACCATAAGAGTCGTGAATGGTTGTTATTGGGAAGTCGGCTCTATGTACTGTAAGCATAAGATGAGCAGCATCTAATGAGTGGATAATATTTGGAGATGCACCTTGTGCTTGCTTACGCTTAGCTGGGATTGGATCTTCAGGAAAGCTGATATTAAGTTGATAAGTGTTTACATAATGTCCTGTTGAGAGTTTTTCTCCTTTTGGCTCCCCATATTGTACCCAGATTTTCTTCATTCTTCCTACAGTATAGTTCTGAACAACTGGGAAGTTAGTGATAGGTACTGTCCAGTGTAAGAATTCTCCTCTCATTTCAGCATTATTGCCTGCTTCTTCAAATAACCTTAGAAGATGCATTGGCTTTTCCATTGTTTCTGTACAAGCGGCAAATACCTCTCTACCCATGTATGATCCGAAACGATGTTCCATGTAGCTTAAGAGTTCTATACCGTGCTTGGAACCATCATCTATTTGCTGTTGCATTTGTGTTCAAGAAGTTTCGCTAATTACTTCTTCGTTCTCACTAAGGTATTTTGTAAAATTTTGAAATTCTAATTTTGCATCTTCTATATTATCAAAACGACCTAAAAATACTGTCTTATTGTTAATGCTACTTTGTGCTTTCCACTTTTTACGTGAGGCATCATAGGTAACACCACTAGCAACTCTATTATTTTCCAATTTAGTTGCTAATCGTAAATTTTGTATTTTATTGTTTTGAATATCTCGATCAATATGATTTAAGTAAATCTTTCATGTAACCTTAGTTGAACTGCTATATGTTACCATATAGATCAGACTATATCTTCATCTTTCGATGCTTCCCATTTCCACTCGCTTGAGTGTACATAATAGTCGTTGAACCTTCAACAGGATCATAAATCCCGAAGCTTGGCTGCTGATTGTCCTATCGTTTCACTAAAGCAAAATGATAAGGAGTTTCCAGCAATTAGGGAAGTTTTACATGGGCCAATCGACCCATACCATCAGTATATTCAATTAATGTCGCTAGCATTAACCAGTTTAATTGTAGCTATACATGTGTCCAAGCTAAATTTCTTACAATCTTATTAACAGTACCTGCACCAACTTTGAACATTTTATCCAAATCATGTTGCGTGTAATCTCCTGTAGAATACAAAAATCGAATTCTTTGCACTTCTTCTGCAGTTAAAATAGCATTAGGTTTCTCTTCACCCTTTTTAGCAATCATCAAGTTATTTTGAAAGGCATGCTTAAGATTATAAGAAGCATCACACCATTCTAAGTTATCTGCTCTATTATTAAGTTTATTACCATCAATATGATTAACTTGATTAAATTTTTCTAAATCAGGATTATAAATAAAAAGAAATGCAACAAGTCGATGTACTCTATGCGTCTCTCTTTTTCCATTAACTCTAAACTCTACTTGTAAGTAGCCTGTATTAGCTAAGCTTAGTTTCATATCTTTTCCTCTTAACAACATTGGACCTTGAGGATGAGATACAATTCTATCTAGGCTTCTAATATTGCCATAACTACTTACTTCATAGTATCCTGGAATTGCTATTTCCCAATATTCTTTCATATTAACCCCAAAAATAGCTACAATGACTTCTGCACATTACTGTACAGTTTAGACTATATCATCACAATCCTGTGTTCGGCGTTTCCCAGGAGCTTTCCCAGTACATAATAGTCGTTGAACCTTCTTTTGTAAATTACTCCATTTTAATTACAAAAGCTTGGCTGCTGATTGTCCTATAAGGATATCCCAGCAATTAACCGAATTTATACTTCGCAAGGCTTCACGAAGTTGCGCCATCAATATGTTCAACAAAATTCGTTAGATTTTGCCCGTTAAGCGATCTTCATTAACAAGGACTTCTAATTGCCGTTAGAAGCCCCAGACCTGCTTTGCAACCCAAGGAAGCATAAAAGCTTTTCTATCTAAGAAACACTTATGGGAAAGCTCTATAAATTTCTTTGTTTTAACTTTTTCACACTCATTCCAAAGTTGATGAGCAGCTTCAAACATATTTTCATCAATATACATGTTTTTAGGAAATTTTCCTGCTACTACAACTTCGCGCTTAGGATGATTAGTATAACGAAGAAATTGATCAATTGCTAGTGTTGAGAATCCAAGGAAGTAATTCTCTTTGATATCTTCCAGAGAAATGACAGGACGAACATCTTGAATAAGATTCAACTTTTCGAATAAAGCGCCTGAAGATATTTTATCAGTTAGCTTTTGTTTTGCTTCCATTTCATCTGCCAGTCTTAATGTCAACTTTGCATTTTCTCTAAGTATCTCAATTTCAGTCATATTTTCACGACGTTTGATTTCTTCGATTTGTTTATTTTGTTGCTCTTCGAAGACATCTAATACATGACTAAAGAAAGTAGGGCTTATCCATGTAGCATAAGCATATACTAATTTTTTAGTTGCAAAAGTTCCCTGAAAATCACCACCTTTTATAGTTACTACTGGCTAAAGGCTAAACGATCCGAAAATCTCCGGTTCGATTTTCGCACAGATTTCTTTACGTATATTTTCAATTAATTCCTGTGTATTTGATAAGCGTAACCAATCTGACGGTTGATGTCTTTTTTCACCACCTGCTGCTTTATGCAGATCGTTAAGTCTATATCGACCGTATTGATCTTCTATAATTTTGATATCACCGATTTGAATTATCGCACTCATATATTTTGCTTCTAACGTTGTTTAATTTGATCACTGCGAGTACCTCCAAGAATTTTAGGAGGATTCGAACGCTTTTTTTCCAGCGTTCATATTTTCAGAAAGTTTCGGAGTAAAGGTTTTGATTATAAACGCTTAGTTGAAGATCGCTTAACAGCTGTATGTCACCATACAGTTCAGACTATCTCTTCACAATCCTGTGCTCGGCATTTCCCCTGGACTTCCAGAGTACATAATAGTCGTTGAACCTTCTCGACAGAAATACTCCTTTCTTGTCTGTGAGCTTGGCTGCTGATTGTCTTCGGCAAAAGAGTTTCCAGCAGTTAACCGAGTTTTAATTCCGCAAAGACTACGGAATCGTCATAGTATTGCGTTTAACGATTTTCCTACGTTCCTTTAAATCCTTAATACGATTCCAAAAGACTGCCGAGGCGATTGCCATAGAATGAGCATTCTCTTGCTTAAACTTCTGAATTTTCTCGATAGCTTCTTTCCTAACCTGTGACTTAGGTTGAGATACATTTATTGCTTTCTTAAGTTCTATTAAATCATCTAAGAAACCCTCAATATCTTCTAATTCTTCAGGTTCTAATCTATTAACTTCTTGTTCTATTTTTTCCCATACACTTTTTGCAACATAGGAATAAAGATCTCCAGGGTATTCTTGTTTTACCAAATTAACATAAGGCGCGGTTGTTTCATCCCTAGTCAACGCACACAGATGCTGCGAACCATTCGTAGTGCCATCCAGATAGGCCTCCGCGTGGCTTTCATAACCATACTCGTCAAACTCGACTCCTAGCTCTTGCATGGCACTTTGCCATTTCCTGAATTTTAATAATTCAAAACATCCCGCCAGAAATTGCCAAGGCTTATCAGCTTTCATCCATCCTTGATTTACCTTTGGATTTTCTGCATAAGACAACAAGATTTCTTCATTGTCCAAAGACCATTCAAATCGGAGCTTTAATGGAAGCTTGTCTGTCTTTTTTCCATCTGAGGTAGACATAGCTCCATTACTTGCTATATTTACCATTAACCAAAAGAAACCATCCTTTGTTATTGGTTTCTTATCTGCTCTTTGTAATAATCCTTTGGCTGCATCAGACCCTGTTTCATTAAGATATGCTGTATTTGTATATCTACGTCCTCTGAAATCAAAGTAATATTGATGACAGATTTGACTATCTAGAAACTTAGTAGCCATGTCATACAATGTTTGTGCTTCTCTCAATTTGGTCTTTACAGCCTCAGGATTTGTTTGTAACCAAATATCAGAAAAAGCTTCAGTCTTATTTTTTAATGCCCAATTAAAGATATTATAAATGTCTTTATTAATTCTCCATATTACTGTTTGTGGCTTATTCAAAGCATCAAATACAATTGGATGTGTTTCAGGACTGATGCTTTCTATTACCTGTTGATTTCCTGTTTTAATCGCATAAAGACCTGTTTCATGCTTATAAGATGTCCAGGGAGCATATGGAACCTCTCCAGGCATTTTTTCGATTTGGTGAGGATCCAATTCACTCCAGAGACTTCTTAATACATCATCCTGTAATACTTCCACAATATATGCTTGATGTCCATTATTCCCCTTACTCATAAGTACACGAAGAATATCAAGCTCTTCGAAGATCGATAAGAAAAAAGCTCCGGTTCTCGCGGCTAAAGCAGAATCTCGACGTTCCTTCATTCGATTCCTTATTGTGTTGCCCATCGCAACAACTGTCTCTACCAAGTAATTAACTTGGCTCCTTTCTTTCTTTGGTCTTGTATAAAGATAAACAGTTGCGACCATTTGATCAAAATAACGATCGAGGTCATGTTTCTTTAAATAACGTAAACTACCACAATTAGGTAATTCAGCTATTTTTTGTTTTATGTATGCATAGACTTCTGCTCTCATAACATTTTCCAGAAGATATAAAACACAATTATAAAAGCTAAAGCTGGAATTATTGCTCCTGTAAACATTGTTAAAATTACTTTCATTGCAAATACTGCAATAAAAAAGCCAATTAATACTCCGATATTTGCCATAGTAACCTCGATGACTCTCGCCATCAGGGTTGTATGGCGAGTCTGTTTTTGCAATAATATATAATGAATTGCACTTGCAAAAGACTCGCGATTAAGTTTTATTATTACATTTATTATTCTCCAAAAAGAAAAAAATAAAAGAAACAACAGGGATGCCCGAAGGCATCCCATTTTTTATTTAAGCATTTTAATGACCTGATATGTTATCCATAACATTATCAGGAATTTGAATAAATTAGCAAAACCGAGGGTTATTATGTTCAACATCCCCCCCAATCTCCTATTCATCTTTATTTGGTTGGACTAACCTCTTTCGAGGCCTTCATATAAGATATCCATATTTCCGCAGTTTTATTTGAAAAAAATGCCTCCACGAGGGAGGCATTTATTATAACACAAAAATTCTCTACTTAAGTACAATAAAAACTTTTTAGATTTCAGCGGGTTACGGCGACCCTCAGAGTGCCCCAGAGCGCCCCGCTACGGCACCCGAGTCCGGGCTGATACCTTCCCCAGGACACCCCGCCCCAGGGACCGCCACGAGCCACTCTGCCCATCTCTGGACGTCTCTCGCTCCCGGAGGAGCGCCGGAACGTGAGCCACCGCTTGATACCCCATACGACTCCAACCAGTTTTTTCAAGAATTCTGGATAATCTAAATGTATTATCGTCAAATCTACAATTAGACAAACAATATGGGATATTTTTTCTGAAAGCTTCTTCTAACATTTCATTATGTAACAAAATAAGAGCTTTAGAAGCATTATATCCTTGTAGATTTGAGCAATAATACTGTTGTGACAGAAACAAAATATTAGAATGCAAAGGACGAGCAAGATCACAAAGAATCCATGCAAGAACTTCTCGATCTTTACGAATGATTCTTAGAAATTTTTTACGAAGCCAATAATATTCTATATTTTTAAGACATGTGGAGTAGTCCATTGGATAATTTATAGGCCAACTAAAATACATATCTACACATTGTCTTAATTCTTGTTTATTTCTGATTATATCTATTTGCATTTAATTAAGGCCAATTTTCTTCTATATTATAATTTTTGACTTCTTCAAAAGAAGAAAGATTATCAATATTAGCTTTATGTATCCAAGATGCTTTATAAATATTAGTTCCTTTTTCTGTTATTGCTAAACTTAAATCTTTTATAAACTCTGAATTTGCAGGAATATCTATATTATAAAAATCTCTCCAAACAAAACCTTCTGGAAGCTCTTTTCCTGAATTTAGTTGGAGATGCCAATATGATAAATTCATCAATGATCGGCTATCTGTATCAAAATAAGTATTATTAAACAAAATTGGTTTCTTTAAAAGACTATCTCTATAATTATTTATTTCTTTTTTTCTAATTTCTTTAAAATCAATTAAAGTCTGTTTGGGTTTAGGTGAAATATTCATATAATAATTTTAAAAATTTTTTCTTTGTATTTAAAAAATTTAATTTTAATATCGTATTCTCCGCTTTCGGTAAAAGTAACTATAAAATTATTATCTGTTATGTCAGATATCATATAACATTCATCATTTATAATTAAAGTATCAAAAAGTTCTCTATTTAAAAAAGTTAGAGTATTATTACTAAAAACTTCTGATATATCATAATCTAAATTTTCTTTAACAACACCTCCTTCAATATAAGAATCTCTAAAATCACCTTCTAAGATAATAAAATTCTCATTTTCAAAAAAGGCAGGTTCAGTTCCAATTATTTTTTCAAAATAATGTAACCTACCGGCTTTATCGAATGTTGTATAATCTTTCATTTTTTAAATAATTCTACTGTTATACTTGTATCATTTGGAAATGTTTTAACTGCGCTCTGTGTACCAGACCAAGGTAAAGAAGACCAGGTTTCTGAAGGATCTAATTTTACATAAGCATGTATACGATAAGTGGCAGGCCAAGGAAATACGAAATTAACCATTAATGGTACATTTGCATTATTAACTAAACCCTTTCCACCACCACTTCCGTCACTTGAAGCTGGTATATCTACAAACATTCCTGGAAAAGTAAATGTAGCAACTTCTGCAACTTTCCAAATCTTTGTATTTAAACCAATAGCTCCTCGCATCTGAAAAACAGATCCAAAATTCATTCCTCGAGGACTTACATTACCTGTCCAATCTCTTTGTGCATGTGCTTGACTCATAATAGCATCATTAACAGTTCTAAAATCTGTACCGTTATAATCTGAAATAACTGCTAGCCAATCCCAAGCTCCTTGAAAGAGTTTATATTCTCCTTGAACAACAAAAATTTTCAACATAACACTCCAAACAGCCTGTGATCTTGCCATTGGATTAAAAATAATTAAACCTTGAGTATTTGCTTGTGGTGTTGTAAATTGATGTCTACAGATATCCCAATAAATGCTTGCAGAATAAATATTTACTTTATTCCCATATCCAGTAACACTTCCTCCATGATATCCAGGATAAGGTAAAAAGGCAACACCACCTGCCATTCCTTCTCCTGTCCGTAGTGTGCTTCGTTCTTCATAACCATGTGAAGCAGAAGATGAAGTACTAGCTGTAACAACCGCACCATCTTTTATTTTAATAGTATCTACTTGAAGATCACCAATTTTAGCAGTAGTAATAGCTGCATCACCAATCTTAGCAGTAGTAATAGCTGCATCACCAATTTTAGCATTACCAATAGAGCCATCTTTAATAAATGCATTTTGAATATATACAATATTGTTTGTAGCATCTACATAAAAAGGTTTTGAATCATTAGTAGGAGAAGAAATATAAAAATAATCAGCTAAGACTTTAAATACAGTCATACCTCTATCTGCTTGGAATCCAAATCCACTAATTCGCCCATTTACATCTGCAGTCACACCATAAGTACTATGTGTGCCATTGGTATAGAACCTTTGTTGTATTACACTATAAGTATCAGCAGATTTGCCAGCATCCCATGGAGTTAATTCGTCTCTAGATGAGGCAAATGTCGTTAATGTTCTTAAATAATCGTAGCGTTCTTTAGTAATTTGAGTAAAGAAAGGTCTTACAAATTTAGCAAAACACCAGTTTGTAATAGTATCAATTCTAAGTTCAACTTGCGCTTTAACATGAGTTGAACCTGCTAAAAATACTCCAAAAAGACGATTATAATGTGTTAATAAGGAACCATTTGTATATGTACCCCCTGTTGTATTGTCAAGAGCGCCCCCTCCATTCATTACAGTCCATACAGTTGCACTTGTTCCAAAAGATACAACCATTCTAGCAACTGCCGCTCCTGCTAAAGCATAAACAGAAGCTTCATAATACTTTCCAGGCTCTATTGGAATATTCGTTTGGTATATAGCTCCATAATAAGAGCCTTGTGCACTATCTGCATAAGCGATTAAAGTTTTCTCTGTTCCATTTGTAACTAAAGCCGGTCCACGAGCGTTATTTGCAACAGATGCAGTAATTGCACCACCTGAACTATGTAAAATCCAATTTGTAAAGGTAGTTACACCTGAAGAAGAAGTTTGACTTCCACTAAATGAAGCATCAGTTAGCAGATTCTTAGAATAAATACCAGCAGATAATGTCTGTTGTACTAATGCAGTAACATAATTATTATTTACATATGTTTGTTGAATTGTAGAAATATTTGAAGCTAATCCTCCAAATTGGCTTGATAAACTACCAATAGAAGCTGCTTGTGTTGCATCATTTGAAGATAATGTAGTTAATACATGATTTATCTTAGAAACACTAGAATTTAAGTTACCATAATCACTTGTGAGTGTTGTTAAAACCTGAGCTTGAGTAGCAGCATTCGTAGATAATGTATTTAGTCTAAACTCAACATTTGCTTTATTTCCATTAAAATCAGAATCAAGTCTAGTTAGGGCCTGAGCTTGAGTAGCATCATTTGAAGATAATGTAATTAATACATAATTTATCTTAGAAACACTAGAATTTAAGTTACCATAATTACTTGTGAGTGTTGTTAAAACCTGAGCTTGAGTATGGTCATTTGTGGCTAGGGTATTAAGTCTAAATTCAACATTTGCTTTATTTCCATTAAAATCAGAATCAAGTCTAGTTAGGGCCTGAGCTTGAGTCGCAGCATTCGTAGATAATGTATTTAGTCTAAACTCAACATTTGCTTTATTTCCATTAAAATCAGAATCAAGGCTAGTTAGGGCCTGAGCTTGAGTCTGGTCATTTGTGGCTAGAGTATTAAGTCTAAACTCAACATTTGCTTTATTTCCATTAAAATTAGAATTTAAGTCTAATAGAGCCTGAGCTTGAGTCTGATCATTTGTGGCTAATGTATTAAGTCTAAAATCTATTTTTGAGATATTATTATTAAAATCAGAATTTAAGTCTAATAGAGCCTGAGCTTGAGTCTGATCATTTGTGGCTAATGTATTAAGTCTGAAATCTATTTTTGAGATATTATTATTAAAATTAGAATTTAAGTCTAATAGAGCCTGAGCTTGAGTCTGATCATTTGTGGCTAATGTATTAAGTCTGAAATCTATTTTTGAGATATTATTATTAAAATTAGAATTCAGATCCAATAAAGCTTGTGCCTGTGTTTGATCATTTGTAGCTAAAGTGTTTAGTCTAAAATTTACAGCAGAAATATTATTACTAAAATCAGATTGCAGACCTAATAATGCCTGTGCTTGAGTTTGGGCATTTGTAGATAAAGTTGTTAATCTGAAATCAACAGCTGATTTATTATTATTAAAATCAGATTTTAAACCTATTAGAGATTCTGCCATTGTGGCAGTATTCGAGGCAAGAGTATTTAACTTAAAATTTACAACAGAAATATTATTGCTAAATTCTGATTGTAAGCCTAATAAGGCTTGTGCTTGTGTTTGGTCATTTGTAGCTAGAGTATTAAGTCTAAATTCTACATTTGATTTATTATTATTAAAATCAGACTGTAGACCTAATAAAGCTTGAGCCTGTGTTTGATCATTGGTTGCAAGAGTATTAAGCCTAAATTCTACAGCCGCTTTATTATTATTAAAATCAGACTGTATACCAAGTAATGCTTGCGCTTGAGTTGCAGCATTTGAAGCTAAAGTATCTAATCTAAATTGAGCAAAGGCTTGATTATCATTTACATTAGATTGAATACCTTTTAATAAAGAATTTTGTACAGCATTATTATCCCATATAAGTCCAAATTCACCTAAGACATAGTTATCAAAGCCTTTTAATATGCCTATTTCACCAATAACAACATTTATTGCACTTATTGCATTTAAAGCAACTATGCTATCTAATCTTTGAATTTCTGCAATTAAGTTTGGAAGATTATCTGGATCATCTACAATATTAATAATAATATTAGGCAAACATGCAACAACAACATCTGGATCATCTACTGTTTGTCCAGTTTGTGGAGCAGTCGGAACACTTTCAACATCTGATTCATTTATAATTTTAACCCAAGTAGCCCAGAATCTTCCACCTTTACTTACACCAACTTGTAAAGAAGAGAAAGTTCCAGTAAATGTTTTTAAAAGTCCTCCATTAGGCATTTGCAAAACTTCTTCAAAAGTATAATTTGGATCTGCATTTCTTCTACATTTTTTTGTTTCTTCATCATAAACTAAAGTATCATAAAGATATCCATAAATTTTAGTGATTTTATAAAAATCAAAAGCAGGAGGATCTGTTTCAAAGAAAAAAGCATCATATCCGCTAGTTACTTTAAATCCAGTCGGAACTCCCGGAGGATCTCCTGGACCACTTCCTTGAATAGCAATTGGACCTGCAAGATTAGAGTAAGTACCAAAAGTATTTCTATCTGAAAACAATCGAACAGCATAGTAGTAATTTATATTAGTTGTTAAAGCGGGATCCTGATCGGTATATTCTATTGTGTCAGAGCCCACTTCTCCAATTTTCGAAAAAGTATCTGGTTCTGTATTTAATCCTCTATAAATATAAGCTCCAGCATGATTATCATAATCACTACCATCATCTCTTTTTAAAGGAATTGTCCAAGATAATCTAAATGCCTTAGCATAATTAAAGTTTCTAACTACAGCTAAATCGGTTACTGCAGGAGGATATACAGGGGTTGGTGGAATAATAGGTGTACTGGAAGATGTGGTTGTTATTCCAGAAAGCTTTCCTGACTTAGATCTGGCTCTAATACCGTATGTAAGAATTTCACCAGAATAGAATGGAACTTTGAAATTGGCATCATCAATACCTGCATCACCCATCCAATTAAATTTTAAATAACCTGTACTATCTCTCTCCAAATTTACATTATAATAGAACACATAATCTGCCAAAACAGGACTAGTTACTTTTGCCCATTCAAGATAACCTACAGTATTTTGGGAAGTGTTATCTTGCTTTGTAAATTTAAGCCAAGCAGGAGCAGGAAGAGGACTACCATAAATGGGTGTAGGATAAAGATACTCATCATCTTCGATATTCCATGCCAATTGTGTCCAATCAAATCTTTCTGCAACAATATCAAAAGTATAATCCTCATTTACTTTTACTTCAGTTACTCTTAAATAAAGACCACCTTCAGGATTTAAATTTAAAGCATCAGATTCTATTTTTATAAAGTCGGCAGGTTCAAGATATTTATTTCTAAGATTACAAGTAAATTTATATGTTGCGGCAGATCTAGATGTTCTTACAAATTCCTCTGCTTTTGCTAATGCATGATAATAATCTGTAATGCCTTCAAGATAGATTTCTTTTTCAAGTTCCACACCACTATCTTCAGCCAACATATCTGTATAAACTTTTACAGCTGCTGGTGTGACTACACGTTTAATAAAACCAGTATAAGCAATATCTGTAGTTTTCCAGTAAATTGTTTTATTATTATCACTTCCACTCCAAATATATGCAGCAGCACCTTTCTTATTATTTGCAGTACCCACATAAGCTTCAATAGTTACTTTATATAAGCAGTTTCCTGTAAGATTTCCTAAAGGATGAGAATGTGTAGTACCTTGTGCTCCATCCCATGTTTTATTACAACTAAAAGGATAAGTTGTATCTCCATTTCCGAACCATCCACCAATAAAGACAGGTGATATTAAAGTATCACTATCTGGATTAGATACTCTATATAAATTAATGGTAAAAGCATCTGCATAAGCAAAAGTTACAGTTGCTCCAGAAACATTTTCTTTTATATGAAAAACCCATTCCATATATGCACGAGTAGTATCTAAAGAATCAGATTGCCAAACACCCATACTATTAAGTAACTGACCACAAGCACGATTTGAATCAAAACCATCTTGTTGAGAATATCTTCTACCGCCTAAGCCTATCCAAAAAGTTCCTTCTCTTTTTGGTGGCCAAGCAATAACACTTTCATTAAAATTTGCTGTTTCATTATGATATTTAATAATACAATGATTAAGTCTCTCACTTGCGGAAGGCCAAGTAATTTGAACTTCTTGATTTAAAATTAAATCATCATCTGTAAGAGTTGCTGCGAGATTAATTGCTTCATTAGATTCTGGATATTGAAGACTTAATTTATATTTACCTTGAGACCATACAAGTCTTGCATCACCCATTGTAGAAAGAATTTCTTCTACATTTTCTCTAATTGTCTTTTCAGAATTAATTATAATATTACATTCATAAAGAGGTAAAGGTCGTGTTTCAGCACCTTGCAAAGGACCGGAATTTTTATCTAATGTTGGAAAATAAAGATTTCCTCCAACTCTTACATTGTCTAAAACAGTTCTATTACAAATAATAGAAGCATCATAAAAAGATTTTAAATCAATCTCACTTACATCAAGACCTTTCCCTATTGTGTTGTCTAACAAATAATCAAGTAAACACCAGGCAGGATTATTGGAATAAATTCTTTCTAAGGATAATTGATATGCATTATTTACTGTTCTTACTTTCTTGCCTTGTAAAAAGAATTGGATATTAGGAATGTTATTAAACTGTGGATAATCTCTTTCAAGACGAATTACAACAGAAGCATAAGCAATATTATTAAATACTGCTGTAGATCTTTCATAAAAATTGGCAGCCATTATAGAATCAGCTTTTGGCTCAGCCCCATAATGACAATCTATTCTTATACCTGCTTCTTTTGTTACTCTTTGAATATCTCCATCACTATCAGTCTCCCACTCTGTTTCATTACCTAATTCTACATCATCTAGATATCTATTATCATCAATAACTACGTCATAAACTCCTTCAATAGGCCCCTGACACAAAGCTTGTTGATAGAATAAGAATTCATTCTTAGTACCATGTATTGTTGTTTCAAGACCTGTATTATTATTTCTTACTTCTGGATATACCCAAATAAAATCTTTATTATCATATTTAACAATTCGTTGTAATTTGATTGTATCTATATTGGCAACTTCGCAATCTAACATTTTAGAAAAAGTTTCAGGGTATTCTTCAGAAAAAGAATCTATAATAGCCTTATCATTTGTTGCTTGATATGGCAATAAACCAACATAAGGTGGATCCGTAATTCCTGGAATTTGAACAACTTTATAACGTCTTCGTTGTGTCCACCACCATCCCTGAAATTGACTATTTATTGGTTCAGAAGGAGGAGGATAAACCCAGGCATAAGGTACTTGAACTGTAGCACCATCATTATCTATTCCTTCTGTAGTATAAATATTTTCTATTGTTTTACAAGCTTCAGTACTGTATGTTTTTCCACCACTATATTTTCCAAGAGTCCTTTCTGCATTTGGTTCTACATAATTATAATTTCCTGATACTGCATGAAAGACTCTGGCACCACCAACCATTGCTTTACCATAAACAATAGGTAAAATGGTTGATTGTCCTTCAACAACTTGCTCAAAACCTTTTCTTGCATCTTCAGCTTCTTTACGTGCTTTTTCTGCAGCTTTTTGTTGAGCTTTTAATTTTTGGGATTGATATATTTGATAACCAACTGATGCTATTGTTAAAACTGCTGAAATAATTGCAGCTGCTAATCCCATTAGATTTTACCCCATTTTACAGCCAATGAAGCAGAACTTTCGTTTATTTGATCACAACAGGAATCGTCAGGATATTGACTACGAACATAATCTTTGTTTAGATGATATTGACGAATTCCATCTAAATTTATCATTGGAGATCCACAAGTAATAATTAAAACAGATTCACCAAATTCCTCAGTATTTATTTTATAAGCAAAATTATCTACTCTACCTTTATAGATTAATAAAGTATCTTCAACATTTAATAGTGGTAAATTAGTTTCTATATTAACAAAACCAACTGTGACTTGAATAAGATTTCCAATTAATGAAGCATCTAGACTACCTAACATTTCAAAACTAGGATCTGCAAGTACTATTTCAAAAGTGGATTTATCCACGATACTTTCAAGCCTGGGTGGAGCAATAGATATTAAACGTCCATCAGACATATAAGTAATATTATTAGATAGAGTTATATCTCTATAAAATGTTGTAGATAATAATCGAGGATCTGTTTTCCCAGAATAATAATCATCAATTTGCAACATATAAAAGACTTCTATAGAATTATTGTTTAATAATTCTGTGAGAGTTGGGCTTAATTGGATCATAGAGCTTCTACCAATTTAACAGTACCATTGTCCATTAAAATACCATCTGTAAATACCATTCCACGAATTGTGTCTAAATCATAATAAAATTCACCAATTACATTATTGTAAATATTCATTTGTCTATTTGAAAAAATTTCTTTCAAAGCTGGATATACCTGAATTGTTCCATCTCCAAGACGATTCCCAATTGTCATATATACTTTTTTAATCCCAGAAATAGTAAAGAAAGTACCTGAAGGTATTAAATTAGATTTACCTGCAAAAACATTATTAGAAACAGTTACATAATTAAGATCCGAGAGTGAACTGACACTTACTGTTTGTGCATTACCTCTAGCATTGATTGCTCCAATATTCTGCGGCATTTTAACATAAACAACTTCATCATACCCTTTCGAAACGATATCGACAAATAAGTCGTTAGCGCCACCCGTAAGAGGCTCTAAGTTGGTTTCGATTTCCCAACGTTGAGCACTCCTACGAGTGGATTGTCGCTTTAATGAAAGGGTATCTGATGAATAGATTGGTTGATTACTGCGTACTGTCATAGGAGCAGCAAAACGTGCAATAATATCACCACGAGAATCACAGATACCAAACATTATTAACCTCGATAATTTCTAGATTTATTTACAGTATTTACTCCAGAAGTAATCTCTGGAATCATACGATATATTTCTGCTTTTGTCTGGCGAGATATATCACCAGTTATGTTTATATTGACCACTTGTTGAGAACTTCCTTTTTGTGAAGAAATATCAGAATAAGCAGGTGTAGCAACGAGTGTAGCTCCTACAAAGCCTCCTGTAGCAAATCCTTTAGCTACTTTTGCAAGACTTCCACTGTTTATTGATTCTAATAAAGGTCTAAACTGCTTTGTAGATCTAGCATTAATTACATATTCACCATTTGAAAGCATTGCAGGAATGCTATCTGAAGTTCCAGTACCAGGACCACTAATATAACCACCTGTTGCAGCACCTAAGGAAATTAATTCAATAATAGATTTAACAACATTAACAACACTACTTACTATATCAATAATACCTGTAAAGTCACCTTGCATAATTTTAATGATACCATTTGTAAGACCTTTAAAATTGCTTGCAAGTTCTCCACCAAAATCTTCCATTGTAGAAGTAAGACCTTCCGATACTGGTTTTGCCATATCTGTACCAGCATTTTTAAGACTTTCTTCTGTATCTTTAGAGACAATAGAGTTGTCTGCTCCATAAGAAACTGCAGATAAAGGATTAGTTGAGGAATCTTTAGAGAATCCTTGATTCATTGAAGAGAAACAAGAACAAAGATTACTTCCCATTGTTTTCTCTTTTTCTGAAAAAGTTCTTAGGGATTCTGGTGTAACACCCAATTCTGGGGCGACTTTATTTACTTTTTCAGAGATAGTGTTGAAATCTAAAGACTCTCCCAGCTTTTCTGTAGTACCTGTTAAACCACCACTCAAATTCATACCAAGTGCTGATATATTTTTACCTAGGTCATAAAAGAGACCTTTTCCTTTTGAGAAAGGCTCCATAAAGCCCTCAACAAAAGTATCAATAACATTATTTGTTAGAGCATCTAATTTACCAGCCCAAAATTCACCATAATCATCTATATCGCCTTTTAAGAGTTCTTTAAAAGTATCTGAAAACAGATTCAAAGTATTTGTTTTAAAGCTTTTTCCAGCTTCTTCTAAATATTGTAATGTTTCTACAAAACCTTGTAATTCTTTTTGAGATTTAACTACAGCTTTTTCTACTCTTTCATATTCTTTAGGATCTGTTATTCCTTCTTTCATCAAATTAATTCTAGCTTGCTCACTATATTGAAGCTCTTTAATAAATTTCAATAATTGAGTTCGAATATTTTCATTATAACCTAATAGAGTTTCAAAATCAATACTTGTTCTTGCTTTTGCTAAACTAGATTGAATTGCAGCTAAAGGATTTATCTCTTTCATTGCTTCAAAAGTTCTATATGCAGCATCAAATCTTACTTGCTCGATATTCCCTAATGTTCGTAACTTTTGAGCTAATTCATTATTTTGATTATCTGTAGAAAGTACTTTTGTAGATTCCTTTTCTTTTGTTTCTGTCTTTTTGAATATAGCCTCTTTAATCTCCATTTTTTCAACTGCTGCAGTAGCTTCTTTTTTGGTAACTTTTCCATCTTTTGGGGAGGTATCATAAGGAGCATTTCCTTTATAAGCATTACTTCCTTTTCTAAATAATACTGTATCTTCAGGAGAACCAACATGTTTTGGCTGAAAAATAGCCATATATAAATCACTAAGCGTTTTAATATCTTTTACTGTATTACCTTGATCTTTTAATGCCATTCTCAGGAATCTTGTATTTAATTCCATTTGTTCTTCTAAATTCATTGCTCTAATTTCTTCAGGTGTAGTACCCAAGGCTCTTGCATTACTCTCTCTTATTTGAATAAGACCACTGGCATTTTCCGCATTTTTGGCATCTAAAAAGAAGCTACTTTCTTTCTTCATTATCTTAAGCATAAACTCTTCTGCATTAGGAACTTCTATATTTAATTCAATTAACATCTTCTCAATTCTAGTAACTAATTCATTCATATTAGCTGGACGTTGTGGTACATAGCCTCCTTTAGCAAATCCTAAAACTTTATGACTATTTATAGCATTTAATAAAGGACCATATTTTTTAGTTGCTTTTGCATTTATTACATATTCGCCATCAGAAAGCATTGCAGGAATCTTGTCGTCTTTAGGACCACCTGGACCACTGATATAACCACCGGTTGCAAATCCACCAAGATCAATACCTAGATCAAAATCTTTCTCATATTTTGTAGCAGGCACATAATCTGTAGTTTTTGGTGGTTTTATAGTAAATTGCAAATCTTGAATCGCATTAACAATTCTATCTGTTGAAGAAGTCATAGAACTACTAATTGTATTTGATACATCCGCTATAGAATTATTTAATGGTTTTGTACTGTTTACTAATTCTCCAAAAGGTAAACCATCCAAATCACTACCAGTATAATACATTTTTTGAGAATCTGCAATCTCATTTTGTATCTGTTGTTCAGATTTTCCTGTTGCAGTTGCTAATATATTTATAAATTCAGGAAGTTTCTTTGACAGCTCTGATAAAGAAAGATTTGAGTTATTTAAAATCAAATGTAAATTAGAAAGATCTTCATGACTTACTTTAAAGGCCTCTTCTAATGCAGTGTTAGATTCAATTAATTTTTCAGTAGGAGACTTAAATTCAGGTAAAATATCAGAGAATGCTTTAAAAATCTCTTCTGCAGGCTTTTTCATTATTAACATTTCTTCAACTTTTCTTAAAGAGGCTTCATCAAGATTTGCTTCAAGTAAAAATTCTTCTAATTTTGTTGCATCTGAAATCTCTTTTGCAAGTTGTTGAGAAAGACCTGTAGGTAATTTAAACACATCTCTTGTATCTATATCTTTGAATACTTTACTTATCTGTTCTTGAGCTGCTTTTGCACCTCCAGTCATAATATTTATAGTATCTTTTTTAAGATCACTTAAGAATTTTAAATACTTTGCTTTGTTTTTATATAAGAGATATTGATCAAAGAATTCAGAAATAGGTTGTTTTGTTAGTGTTTCTCCGGTTTTCTTTAAACTTTCAAAATTATCTTCAAAATATTGAACTGCACCTTTTAAATTATTTTGAATTTTTTCTGGTAAAGTAAAGAAGACTTCATCAATAATGTCTACTTCAAATAAATCTGTAAATTTAGATTTTACTGTATCTAATGTTTGATTAAGTCTAGCTGCAGTATCTTTTATTCTTTGAATACCTTTCTCTATAATAATCATATTTTTAATATCGCCACGATTGGCAAAAATAGTTTTTGCAACTTCTAAAGATCTCATTTGTGACCAAAGATCTTTATATCTTTGAATATTTTCTTCAGAAGAATCTACAATATTTTCTATATTAACATCAATACTTGAAAACATATCTTCTATAGTACTGACACCAACAAGATTCATATTCTTTAATTTTTCAAATAACTGTATAATAATTACATTTGCAGCTGAAAGCTTCTTTTCAACAGAAGCTGAGGAAGTATCTATATTATCAAATGCTGAAGTAAAATTATATATTGTATCTTTAGATAAATTTGAAAAAACTGTTTTGATTGAAACACCAAAGCTTTCTAATTTTGATTTTAATGTATCTTCTGAAAGATTATTTGGTAAATCCTGAAGAAGTTGTTCTAATTTTATAATTTGTTGAGAAGTATTTGCAATTGCATCAAAATTTCCAGTACTAACAGCATCTTCTTGTAAAATTTTTAATGTCTCTAATTTTAAAGAAATATCTATCCAATCTTCTAATGCCTTTTTAGATTGTAAAACTTCCTTAGGTAATTCTTGTCCAAATGTATTTTTAAGAATTTCTAATTTATCTTTTAAAGAAACAACAGATTCTGTTGTATTTAGTGCTTGTAATTCAAAAGATAATAAGGTATTTCTTAGTAGATTTGTTACTTCAACACTCTTTTTAGAAATTTCTATTCTTTGTTCTTCTGTTAAAGTTTGATCTTTTAATTGTTGTTGATATTCACCTAACAAAACAATAGTTGATGCAATATTTTCTTTCTCTTTATTTTCGATAAATTTCAAAGTAGGAATCGATAATTTTGGTAAGTCTAATTCACTAAAAATATCATTTAAAATTAAAACATCTTTTGAAATTACTGTTTTTAATTCATTGAAGAACTTTATGTAATTTTCTTTTACATCATTTAATCTAGCTTCTAGATCGCCTTCTTGAATTAATTCAGGATTGTTTATAAATCCTTCTAAAGTTTTTTCTGCAATTTTCCATTCTTGAAAATAATTCTTTAAATTTGTTGCCCCTGTAGGATTATTAAACAGAATACTTCTATAAACATTTTCATTTAATTTTTCATATGCAGAACTTAAACTTTCAAGTGTACCATCTAATGTTTCAAATTTCTTAGCCAAATCTTCTACAGCTTTACCTTCTAATATTAATTGCTTTTGTCTAGCATAACCTAAAAACTTGTCTTCTTCTGTTCTTGCATTCTTAATTTGACGTCTAATAGAGGGACCTTCAACACCAATATCTTTTAATAATTTTCTTTGGAATTTATTAAACTGTTGTTTTTCAAAAACATCACCAACATCTATATCAAAATTAATTTTTAATTTCTTTGCTTCAGCAGAAAGTTTCTTATTTAAAGTATCAATATCTTTATTTTTAAGCATTTCTGAGAAAGCCTTATCTAAAGTATCAAATAATAATTTAGATGCTTCTTCATATCTTTTCTTTGCTTCAGCTCTTTGCTTATCGAATGCTTCACGTCCACCTTTATAATACCAATCTCTAGGCACAAATTCTGTAGTATTCAAATCAAACATTGTTTGATATCTTGCAGAAACTTCTGAAGTTAGAGTATCAATTTGTTCTTGTAAATTTGGAGGAATAAATGTAGACAACTCATACTTAAATTCTTTATCATTATAAATACTCAAAAATCTCATATAATTTTTCAATCTTTCTGCATTTATTTTATCTTCTTCTGAAGAAATATTCGCATACTGTGAAATAAAGTCTTTAAATTCATTTACACTGGTTTTTACAGAATCAAAGACATTTTTGATAGAATAGAAACTAGGAGATTCTTCTAAAGTTTGATCAGTAAGAATTGCACCTGCTTTTATTCCAGTTGCCATCCTTACATCTGGAATCCATTTACCTTCGTAAATCCATGTTGCAAAAGCAGAAGCTTTATCTTTAATTTCATCTGAAGCAATCTCTAATATGTCTAAAACACCCTTACCAAAACTTTGTAAACCAATACTAAAATCATCAATCCATCCAGTAAGCTTTCTTTCAGGGTCTATATCTCTTAAAATATTTATAAAATAATCTTTTATAGAAGTTTCAGGAATCATTACAGATTTATAAAATTTATTAACATTTCCTTGAATAGTATTATCACCTTGCGGCTGCTTGGATAAAACTTTTTCTAAATTCTTTAAAGTACTATCTAATTCTTTTTGTTGATCAGCTGTTAATTGACCATTAATATAATAAGCTTCTTCAAGTCTTTTCAAAGTTTCACTTGATGCATTTACAGCATTAATTAAAAATCCATATTCTCTTGAGTTTATTGCAGCAAAATCAACATTATCAATAGCTCTCGAAAAATCAACTTCTGTTCCGGCAATTCTTCTAGGAGCTAATTGGTTTTGAACTTCAGTTCTACGGCCTGGAGCTGTTGCAGATTGCAATCCTAAAAATCTTCTTCCTATATCATAAAGTTCTTGGAATTTCTGTGCAAGACTATCTCCTGAAAGAAGCATTGAGCCTAATCCAACCAATACAGCAGCTATAGCACCTACAACACCCGTTGCAAGTCTTCCCATACTAAAAATTGTTTTACCAACTTGAGCAAGAATAGAACCAGTTGTTTTTAAAGCTTCACCAAAAGTTTTTGAAGTAAAAGCATCTTTTATTAACATTCCACCAATTTTAAATGTCTCAAAAATACCTTCAAATATTGTTGTGATAACAGATAAGAAAGGTATTATACTAACAATACTCCATATAGCTTTTAAAGGTATAAGAATTGCTTGCAAAAGAGCATATAAAGTGCCTAAAAAGGCTCCATATTTTGAAAAACCTGCTATTATGCTTGAATTAAATGCTGCAATGGAAGCCCAACTACTTTTAATAATTAAATCTAATTTTAAGAATTCTTTTTGAACTTGCCTTAATCCTGCAATTTCTGGTTTAAAGCCTTGCCCTCTTCTTCTTGAAATATTTTCAAAAATAATTTGAGGCATTGCTAGAAAGATTCCACTAAATGCATCGCGAGCTATACCACTAAGTGCTCCAGTTAAACCTTTCTTATAAGAACCGCTTTGATATTTATCCATTATTTTACCGACATTAATATCTTTAATATCAGTAAGATAATTTTTTCTTCCAAGTCTGAAAGCTTTTATTAATTTAAAAAGTCCAACAATTGCTACAAGAGAGGCTAAAGCTGTACCTAAAGAACTTGCAAAATTTAAAAATGAACCTGATAAGCTATCTACATTAGAACTTGTTTCACTTGTTAATTTGTTTATTCCATAAAGACCTAATGCAATTGTAATTAATGAGCCATATCCTCTAAATAAAGTAGCAAATAATGTAGAAAAGGCACCTTTTAATTGATTAAGAGCTTTTGTTCTATCTGTAATTAAATTTACTGAAAAGGATCTAATACTCTCGAAAATTCCTGAGAAAAATCCTGTGAAATATCCAGAAATTTTAAAAGAATTTATTGCAAATTTTAATAATAAAAGACTAGGTACTAAATATAAAATTGCTTTACCTATAGAATCTATCATTGAAGAAAGAAGAGACATTGATGATGCACTACCATCAAGAACACCTGCAGATGCATTTAAAGAACCAAATAATAAAGCAATAGCACCAGAAATTAAAATAACTTTCTTACCAATAATTCCAGATAATAAGTCAAAAGTAGCTTTAAAAATATCTAATAAACCATCAGCAAGCCATTTTGTACTTTTAATAATTCCTGTCCACGCATTCTTAAAAGTAGTTCCAATACCTCTTAAAGAAACTATACTAAATTCTATAATTTTTGATAAAGCTTCTCTTACAGTTGTTCTTGTTGAAACAAAGGCATTCTTTAAGAAATCAAAAGTTCCAACTTGCCATTTTATGTCGGGTTTTCCTTGTCTACGTGTTAATGTAAATAAATCTTCAAAAGAAATTATACCCTTAGCATAGTCATCAATATTCCTTTTAAAGTTAAATGTTAAAATTCTAAAATCTTTTTTCAAATTTGAAAAGAATGTTACAATAGCACCCCTATTACTATTTCTATTTGCATTTATCCAATCTTGAATATTAAATATCTTTGCAATCAAACTATCTGCAGCAAAATTAGCATTTATAAGACCTCTTAAAATATTAAAGCTTGTAACTAGCGTTCTCCAAATACCGTCTACAAGAATACTTACAAAAAGACGATTACCGGCTTCTTTTCCCATCAAAGCATAAATAGCAAAAGGAATTGCTACAAAAGCAGCCTCGAAAATGCTTATTGCATCAAACAAAGAAGTAGCAAGAAGTCCTATAGAAATATAAGCAAATTTCTTATTCTGAGCTTTTATAAGATTGGAAGCTCTTCTTTGTGAACCTGTAATTGTTTGATAAAGTTGATTATATAAGTCTGTAACAAAAGAAAACATTCCACCAGATCTTTCTTTGGTCTTCTTATTCATCTCTCCAAATAAAAGATCTGAAACATTACTAATTCCTTTTTCTGCAAAAACCATATAAGCAGCTAATCCTGCGATAGCACCTTGTAATAAAGCGCTATCTGGAATTAATAAATTAAAAGCACTACCTATAGCTCCAAAATTATTTAATACAGATTCTGTTATCTGTGGTAATTCTGCTAATAAAAGGTCAAGTTTCAATAAAACAGCATTTATACCTAAAGAAATTGCATTACCCAAGGCTATACTAAACTCTTCAGATAAAATTTTAGTTAATTCAGGAAAATAATTTTGTGCAATATTACTAAAAAATACAATAATTGCAGATCCTATCAAAAATTGTAATTTTGGTCCACCAAATAAATAAGAAAAAACAATTAAAAGACCTGTCGTAATTCCTCTAGCAAGTTCTTTAAAAGTGTCTAATGCTTCATTTAAAATAAAATCATTTAATTTCTTAAAAGTACTTTCTATTTTAGGGATTACAATAGAATAAAGATTACTAAAGAAATTGGCAATATTATTTATAAAAAAAGCAATTTTAAGAGAAACATTTTCCAAAATACTTGTCTTATCATATATTCCTTCCATTAAATCTGTCCAAGAAGAATTTCCAATTACTTCATCATAAATATTTTGAAAATATTCTATAATTGATTTTGAAAAATTTTCAATCTCTTTAATAAGTGGTTTTACATATTCTGAATAAAGCTTGGAAATACTCCTAAAAATACTACTAATAATACTATTATCAAAATCAAAAGATAAATCAATCTCTATTTTACTAGTTGTTCTATTTAATAATTCACTAAAGAAAGCCTTTATTGATTTTATAGATTGATAGATATTTGCTGAGAGTTCTTGAAATATTATTTTTGATTGAAAACTTAAAAGAGTGTATATTTCCTTAAAAATTACTTTGAAAAACGTAAATATAAATTCTGATAATGATACAAAAGTTTTAAATATTTCATTTAAAAATTTGCTATCAAAACTGCTATCTACTACAGAAACTATTTCATAATAAAGATTTCTTACAAGATTTTTTAAACTTTTTGTTAAAAGTTTTATTCCAGAAATAAATGAATTTGCGAAGATTTCACCATATTTTGCGTTAAAAGACCCCTGCATTAATTTTAAGAAGGTCAAAGAAAAACCTTTAACATAATTACTTAAAATTAAAATAATTGGTTCTATTTTTGGAGCAATTAATTCATTATAAAACATTTGTAAACTATTACTAATTATTTCTAAACCTACTTGAAATCTTCTGAAGGAAATTGTATAAACAGAATAGAAACTATATTCTAAAATTCCTAAAGATCTCCCTAAATTATAAATATTTTTCATAAAACCTTCAGTAGGTCTAAATGCAGTAGATAACCAGGCTAAATAATCATTAGTTCTTCCTTTTTTCAATTCAATATTAAATTCACGAATATTATTTGTAAGACTTTCAAAACTATCTGCTCTAAATATGTTAATAAAAGCTCTTTCAATATTTTTACCAGGCAAAAAGATATTAATAGCTTCAGAAGCTTTTTGTAATAAGTGTATAGCATTGTAATAATAGCTTACAGACCTTTGATAAGTTGCCCATAAAGAAGTTGTTGTTGATATTAAAATTTTTTCTAAAAATGTCATGTTTGGTACAACATATGCTCTAGCAACATAAGAGATATCATAAAGAATTCCATAAAGAGCTTTTCCTGCTTCAAAAACAAAGCTAAAACTAGTTGAAAGAGATTCTAATGGATTTTTTGTTCTATTTATTTCAAATCCAGCAAGACTTAAAACTTTCTTATCAATAGAAATTTCATCTTTTTTATTTAAAGTATCTTCAACTTCATTATTAAACTTTTTCTGAAAATCTTTTAACTCTTTTACTTTACTATAATAGTTCCATGCTTCCCAGGGCATAATGTCTAATTCTACAATAGCTTTCCAAGACAGTTTTATTGCAGACATTGCATTGAATTTCTTTAATAAATTATTAAAACTACGCTCTAAAGTAATTAATAATGTTTCTGTATCAGAAGCGAAAGTTTCAATCCACTTACTTGTTGTTAAAATTTTATTGGCAAGTCTTTCTGAAAAACCTAAATATTTATTAAAGTTTCCTATAGAATATGATAAAGAAGAAGATAATCTATTAAAAGCCATTTCAACAGTAAATACAACATTTTCAAAATCTTTTTGAGCTGTAAAACTCATATTTTTAAGAACACTTAAGACAATATCAGTAGTTAATTTGCCTTCTTCTGCAAAACGTCTTAATGCTCCAGTATTCATTTTTAATTGCTTTTGCAATTCAAAACCAAAATAAGGAAGCTGCTCAAGAACTGAATTCAATTCTTCTCCACGAAGTGTTCCGGAAGCAATACCTTGATTAAGTTGAATAAAAGCTCCTTGAAGAGCTTCCATCGAGCTTCCAGACAAAACAGCTGCTTGTTGTAATGTTTTAGTAACATTTAAAACAACTGCTTTTTGCACACCTCTAGATTCTAAAGCTTTCACAAAATTAGTATAAATATTAGTAGAATCTTTAATACTTGTAGAAGTCTCTTTAGAAATTTTATATAAAGCTTCTTGAGCAATAATAATGCCCTTATAATCCTTTTCAACTAACTTTAAACGATTCTGTAATCTAGTTATATCATCAGCTGCCTGATTGAAAAAACTAATACCTTTATAGGCTGTAAAACTTGCAATTACAGTTGTAATAATTGTTTTTAAAGATAATAAAGAGTTTCCAGATTTCTTAGATTCTTTTGAAATAGTGTCAAAAGCACTTCCAGCGTTTTTATCTAAAATTTTAAAGCTATTAGATGTATCTTTAGTTACTCTAGAGACATTTCTTAAGCTATCTGTATTAAAGCCACCTAGGGCCTTGCTAGATAAATTAGTATTTCTAACGATTTCGGCTAGGTGTCTATTGATTTCGCGCAATTGTTCTTGTGCTGATTTAGATTCAGCAGCAATATCAATAACTACACCAGACATACAATTACCCTAAAAAAATGCCCCTCTCTACTGAAGCCAGTAAAAAGGGGCGTTATTTGGATTTTACGATCACACCATTAGGCTTTATCCCATCCTGTGAAAGTAATGTTTTCTCAATAAAATTACTAGGAGCTTGTTTTGATGTACCTTGATTTAATATGTCAATATATTCTACATCATTGACAATTTTGTTATCTTCGTATCTCCAACCAGCTCGTGCATTCCCAGTATCTATTGGAGTAGAAGCTTGAAGTGCAATTACAGCTTCTTTTATCTTTTGATTTTTAATCTCTTCAATATTTTTCTTCATCTGTTCTTCAAGATATTTTTTAGTCTGTTCCAAACCCTTCAATTTTGCTGAAATCAATATGATCACCCTTCTTAGAAGACAACATCTTATGGAAAAAGATAGATCCCTTCAAACTTTGAATATTTACAGTTTTATCATCTGAAAGTTTTGTTACAGGACGATAAATTGGATTTAAGGAGGGAAATACTTCCCAAGGTTTTCCTTTATATCCTTGTGTTTGTAAATATTTAAAAGTACGATCATCATCTCTCCAATCTACAGGGCGTCTATCTAAATATGAGAACCAACCCATTAATTCTTCATAAGGCATTTCATCAAGGATTCTATAAACAGGCATCTTCAGATGATAGCCAAGCTCATATAAAGCTAAAGCATCATCTGAAAGTTCTATTTTCCCTGCTTCTCTCCAGGATTAATACCTGAGAATTTCATGATCTCATTTGATAGCTTTGAAAGCTCATCCAAAGGAAAACCTTCAAAATCATCATCAGAAAGATCTTCGGCACCATCCACGGCTGAACGAATGATAGATTTCAGAAGATCAAAACCTTCATTATCATTCTCTTCAAGCTTCTTTGCCTTTTCTTGAATTTCCATTACATTTGCTACATTAAGCTTGGAGATAGTGACATCTTCACCCATAAACTTAATTGTCTTGGTCATCTTACGACCAACTAAACCCTTAATACCGGACATAGTGTTTACCTTAGCGCCTGGAATGTTCATGTTAGTTATTCTTGAATGAATCAGAATAAGATGCTTGGAAATCGTCGAGATTCTTTCTCATTGTATGTAATAATGAAAGCGTTTTAAAAACTTCTGATGATTTATCTCGATCATCAGAAAATTCAGAAACTCTTTCAAATGTCTTTCGAATACTGATATCAATACTCTTTCGCATGTTTTTAGCTGTGGTTCTTAAAACATAACCCATGCTAAATGGTTTATTTCGTTCTTCCAACGGAAAATCCTCTATTCTTTTTTAGATGAAAACTCTTTATCATATAATTCTCTAGGATATCTTTGAAGATAATGCTTACTAAAATCTTCAAGATCAGACTGATATAGGCTTTTTAAATTACCATGTCCACTTCCAATAAAAAATTCTCTAGAAAGTCTACTAAATCTTCTTAAATAGAGTTCATTACAAGCTTTAATATATTTTGCTTTTGCCCACCAGAAATTTCCAGAAAACATTTCAAAATTATATACCATCTTATTAATACCAACAGCATCAACTTCTTCTAAAACATTTAAAGCTTTTTCCCAGTTTTCTATACAAAAATACTCCATCATTTTTCGCCAATCATTTATACAAAAGAACTTTTCACCATGATCTTTTACATTATAACTTGCTCCTTTTGTATGAAAATATAATACATAATAATCAGGATTCATATAACAAAAATCATATAAACGTTGTAAAGTACCGTCTTCGTCTTCTTCATAATTTTTAAAAACAATAGCATCTTGAATAGGAAGTACTAATCTTCCAGAGATTCCCACAAAAAATTTATCTGTATGAGATAATAATTTAGAATTTGCAAGGGTAATTAATTGATCTCTTACAAGATTACGCCAGTCATTCTTTTGATATATATGATAAAAGATGGCAATTTTCATCTATAAATATGCCTAATAATTTTTTGAATGAAATCATGCGGTTACAACCGGTCCCACGAGGCCCACAGTGCCCCGGAGCGCCACCGGACAACTGCCCGATACTCCCGACATGGGGAGCGGCAGAGGCGGCCACAGACCGTCACTCTGCATCCCTGGTGAGGAACCTGAAGCCACCCCAAGAGGAAGGGAAACTCCAGGCAGAACTATACCTTAAACGGTATAAGCACCATAAAATTCAGATTGCATGGTAAGAGTTAGAGTAGCTGTATTAGCATCGGTTAACTGAGGATTAACCTGCAGAGCTTCGACCTTGCCAATCCAGAAATATTGACTATTCTGAACAGTTCCGAGACCTGTGGTGGCAGAAATATAGCCATCAGGCTCACTGTTAAGTAGTGAGAAGCGGAAAGCATACTGATTGCCATCACCAACTAGCTTACCTAGATTAGTACCGGCGGCCCAATCTGCTGGAACATAATTAATGGTAATTTCCATAGAAGGAGCATCAGCCTGCCCCTGAATCTGAGAACTGGTCTTTTGACCATATACGGGAACATTCACAACGTTCGGAGGAGTACCCATAGCTGGGAATTCACGAACATTAGTAATACGCTCAAATAGTGTAGTAGTTGCGAAACCAGCCTTAAAAGCAGCTTCTTCACCAGAAGCTGCAAGAACTGCAGTCTTGATTGTTCCAAGTTGAGTAGAAGCTGTGCAGACAGAAAGATCAGAATACATGCCTGCGCCGATAGAAGAAATATGAGCCATATTAAGCCTCAGTAACGTAAAAATTAAAAGGTATTGAGTACAATGCCATATACAAAGTTGGATTTGCTTTATCTAAACCTTTAAGATCTAGGGCGCTATTTTCAAATTGCACAACCCCAGTTGTTGTAGATTTAGATTTTCCAACAAGGTAAGCATCAAGAGTATCTGATATTGTATAAAATCTTTTTGGACCTTTTCCAGAAGGAGAAAAGATCTCTATATTTAATATCCCTGAAATTGATCGTATATTTAACCCGTGACCTGCTGGAATAATTGAAACACGTAAGAACTCAGAATCATTAATATTTTCAAAATTACTAGGGTAGGTTGCAATATTATTGCTTTTCCATTGTGTTGTTGAAAATATAGTATGAATTCCTGTATCAATATCTGAATACTTTCCCATAATCAACTCCTAAAAATATGGAATTGTGTTAAGTATTCATTATGCTCAATTACTTTTCCAATTTTCCACTCAATATTATTTATCATAACACTTTCTGAAAATTTAAGATCGGGAAAAAATTCTGTATTAACATAGATAAATTTTTCCAAAGCATTTCTTTCTTTATTCTTAGTATCTACTATGAGAACTTTTTGAATTTCTTCTATAGTAGTTTGAGTTGTTTCTCCAGTACTAAAATCAAATTCATTTTTTGTAAAACGCTTAAAAGTAACAGTTGTTCCTAAATCACCAATTAATATGAAAGCTTTCCTTACATTATTTCGTACTAAAGATTTATAACTCATTAATTAGCTCTCCACCAACTTTGAGAACCACTATTTAATCTTAAAGGTTGAATTAAATTGAGAACAAAAGAATTAACTTTTGGAGCCATTTGAACAGATTCAATTTCAATCGGTCCTACTTTTAAATTCTTTACATCTCCCATAGAGTCCAGCAGTCCATCATTATTTAGGAGATGATATGCCAATTCAAAAGTAGCTTTTTGAATTCTATCTGGAATTTGATCTGTGAAAAATACAGTTCTATTTAATTTTGGATCAAAATATGAACCCGATCTTGGAAATGCCAAAGATTGAGAGGAGCTAATGGCTTGACCAACAAAAGTATAAGTATCAAGTAAAGAAGTAGCTGTAATAAGGGCTTTTGCTTTCATATCATCACCGGCAGAATCATATGCAGCTACATCAATTCTATCCGAGAAATATGCGTTAGCTTCCTCTACTGTAGCATAAGAATTAGTACCTTTGATCAAAGCCATTGCTCTCTCCTAAATTATGAATGGAATACTGGAAGAATACCGAGAGAAAGTGCAGAATTTGTCTTACGAAGCCAAGTGCCACGAACATTAGCCATTGTACTGGCGCTTGTAAGAGCCTTGGGAGTATCATCTTCAACAACATAGCCATAGGTTGTATCGCTGGCAAAAGCGCTCTCAGAACCATTCCAGCTATAACCGGCGGGAGTAAGGATATAACCCCAACGATACCAAATTTCAGTGGTACCACCACCAGCATAGGAAGAAGCCTTACGATCAATTTCTACAGGCATTGGTACACTAAGACCGGCCATTCCGAATGTGCCAGGAAGCACAATAAAGGAAGTGGTGGCTCCGGAAATATCAACACCTGCACCGGTATTAATCTTGGTTAGTTCGGTCTCAGAGAAAGACTGAGAAGCACGAGTTTGAATCAGACGTAGCTTACCATTGAAGATAGTATTGAAGGAAACATTACCATCAGTAACCATCGTAGAATCGATCAGATTAGCTGAACGGAGAGAAGCATAAACCTTGGGAGAAGTAATTAGATAAGCATAATCTGGCTCATAATCCTTCCAAGCCATACCCAGAGCCTTCAGGAAGCCTTCGGCACGTTGAGCACCTTGGTTGCTGGAAGTTGCATCTGTAACAATTTTGCTTGAACCAAGATCAACATAGAAGCCATACTTAGAATCTGCAGGATCATTATCGAAGGTTTGACCACCAAGGCCTGTAGAGCCAGAGCCTGTAGCAGCACCATTCAGAGCTTCAGCCAGAGCAACACCCTTCAGCATAGCCAGAATAGCATTGTGTTCGTCTTGAGCACGAACCTCACCAAAATCACGACCAATCTTGGCCAAACCGTCTTGCTGAGTTACAACTTCTCGCATGTTAACTTTTTCACCACCATAGGTGCGAACAGTCTTAACATACTTCAGATAATCAGCTTCATACTGAGAAGTAGTACCATCAGTGCTATCCGTTAATGAAGCAACATTGATGGCCATTGAAATTGGCTTACGCCAACGAGTCTGACCAATAAAAGTCTCAGTAGAAGGATCAATATTAGCCATGCCACCTACAATGGCGGTACCAGAAAGCTTCTTGGCGCTGGTATAAGCCTCATCGGTATAAGCACCAATAGCAGCTTGTAGGATATCATTCTTGTTAGCATCAACAGAAGATGTGCCAAAATTTGTTGCTGACATAAAGATTTACCGTATTACCTAGTAGGAAGTTTACCTTCCATTGCTAATTTTAAAACTTCTTCTTGTGACAACTCAAATAAGGACTTTGGTGTCGAAGAAGGACTTGTAGTTTTGGTGGTTGTTACACCAGGTCCGGTAGAGATTTTTTGTTCAAACAAAAAGGGATTCTGATCTGAAAATTGCTTAACATAATCATGAATCGAGGTTCCAGTCTTGTGAATCCATTCACCATTTTCATTTTGTACCAATTCTGACACAATAGAATTATATGCCATATTGGAAGCAGATTCACTTTTAAAGGTGAATGCGCTTAAAGCATTTTTAACTTCAATATCTCTTGTAAGTTCAATATTGCGTTTTTCTAATGCTTCGATACGAGCACGTTCTTGTGCTAACTGGAGTTCATAAGCTTCTTTATGCTTGCCTTCCTCTTTAAGACGAGCTAATTCAGCTTCTTTTTCTTTCTGTTCAAACTCAGCAATTCTTTTGAGAGCTGCATCTCTCGCGGAGTAGGCTCCATCTAATTTAGACTTAATGTCTTTTAGACTTGCCGCAACACGTTCTTGAATAAGTCTTTCGATATCTTCTTTAGAAGATTCTTCGGCCTTCTTAGGGGCTTCAGGTTCCTTATTCTGAATCTCTGCTTCTGTATTTACAGAATTTTCAACATTTTCTTCTGACATTATTTTACCTTGAGCACAGCTCTTTATGGCACAGCCTTTTAGGTTAATTTAACATTTGTGTTCATGCATGAAAACAAAAGGTTTATCCAACACCATAAAACCCGATGTCTTGAAAGAAATCCTCGGGGATTTCTTGTAAAATGTCTTCTCTCATGAGAATATCTCTATCTGTAAGAACTTTACCATCGATAACAGAGCGCCCTGGTACCGGAATGAGGCCAGTATCGATAGCTTCATTAAGATATTTGTTGTACAATTCTTCAGGCAGGCCTCTTGCTTTCATCTCATCGAGTGTTGCCTTAATTACATTTCGCTTTAATGCATTTGCATAAATTTCTCTAAGTGCTCGACGGGCTTTTAACATATCACCCGCGTTACTAACAAAGGCATCATGTACAGTACTTGTAGCAATACCATTTTTCTTTCCCCATAAATGGAATTGCTTTACTAAAGTAGCATCATTCTCTTTTGTTCATTAAGGTTCGTTATTCCTTAACCGTTTCTATTAAATTTACCGTGCAATTCTTGATATACCTTTTAATTAATAGAAACCGCTGCATATTACTATGCAGATCAGACTATATCTTACATAACCTCCTAGGTTATGTCTCAGTGTTTCGAGCTACTTAGCTCTACATAATAGTCGTTACACCTTCAGATATGATTACATATCCGCTTGGCTCGGTATTGTCCATCGTTTAACTCAAGCGAAGGAGTTTCACCGAATTAACTGAGTTTATTCACAGCAATGTTGCTTACTGTGATTAGCGTTAACACCAAAAGCAGTTCTTGCATGTGTAGCATCGGCAATATCATTTATTTTTCCTTGCCGATTTACAATTTGATCAGCCCAACTAGCTTCTGTTTTTTGTGGAACTTGTAAAATGTTTACTATCCAATTTCCATCTGGATCTTTATATCTTAAGCGTTCTTCAAAGGATTGAGTAAAATTTTGTTCTACTATTTTTCCATCAAAATTCACTGATGGAACATTTGTCCATGATTTAGGAAGCTTATTTGCCCAAAACAACTTAAGCTCACTTACTTTGACATCTTTACCTAAGGCTTTCTTTTCTAAATCAATAGTAGGATACGTATATTCTAATTTGAAATAATTAGCCCCAGTTCTACGATTTAATGGAGCGCTAATACCAAAAATAATATCATATAAAGTTCCATTTCTTTCCCAAATATCATATCGTTTTAGGATCTTATCAATTAAAGATTCATTTGCTTGAATTCCTAAGAATTCACTAATTCTTGGATGTAACTTCCAACCTGTACTTTTATAATTAACAGCATATTTATTAAAGGTAGGTTCTTTTTTTCCTAATAAAGGAATTTTAGCAATTTCTTTCCAATCAAAATCAGCTTTACTTGGTTTAGCATTCTTTAGATAATCTTCTGCTAAACGACCATAAAATTTAGTAAAAGTCTTTAATATAGGAACCTGTTGTCCCATATATTCAGTCATTATTTTTGCTATTTCTTTGAAGTCTTGAGGAGTAACTTTATTATCATAATGTCTTGTCATACGCTCAACTAGATCTTTTGTTTTTGGATCTAGGAAATATAATTGAGACATTATTTCATCACCAGGATCTAAACCTTTATTAAATACATCTGCAACTTGTTTTCTTAAAAGTCTTAATTCCGCTTCTGTTTCAGAATCAAATTGAGCATATTTAGCAATACGTGCATCAATTTCACTGAGAACTTTTTGTCTATCTGTAGAATTTATTACAAGAATATCATCTTGTTTGTCTAGGGCCTTAGCGAGGTATTTTTCAACTTGTAAAATACCTGTTCTTTCACCTGCACCGTATAAAGAGCACAATAGTTAGCAAGGGCGTTAATCTTGCTCGGAGTAGTAATAATCAGAAAAATTACTATTTTTACACCTGGAAGAAATCGTGCCTGGAAAAGTATTTTCTGCCTTGGCCGCCATGGATACTGAATCAAACCAACCCAACGGCGTATGTACTTTCCTTTTAGCTTTTTTGTTACAAATCGCTTCTTCTAAATAATAAAAATCTGGTTTTGATTTACACCATTTTGAAATCGTTGAATGGTACACTTTATAAAAAGCGCCAGCTTCTCTCACTGAATTAAATACACCATCTGGAGTTACAACTTTCTTACCGAGATGCTTTGCCCGATCTGTGTTTTCAAACTTGTCTTCAAAATTAGTTTCATAATAATATTCTGAATGAAAAAATTTCTTACTTTTACACTTTTTACTAATAATTGGATGAGATATGTTGTGCGCTTTAGCGGCCTCTCTAACCGAATTAAACCAACCTAAAGGTGTATGCACTTTTACAGATTTTTCATGATTTTTTCCAGAAATTTTTTCACGAATTTCTGCAAATACTTTAGAATTAATTTTTTGATTTCGACCACTTATAAGCATGAAGGCATATGCTAGACATTTATGCTCAGGAAATGCTTTATAAAGCAGATAATGTGCTAAGTAGTGACATCTTAAAGATAGATAAATTAAATTATCAACAGTGCTATCTCCACCAACACATTTGGGCAAGATATGGTGTCTTTCAAAATATCCTTTTTCAGGTAAACGATCTACACCATGCTTATCAAGTAATTTCTGATATTGTAAAAGGTAATTCATTTACTACTCCGCAGTATGTCGCCATACTGATTAGACTATATCTTCTGTAGATACAACTACAGTTCCGTGTTTCGAGCAGACTTCTGCCCTACGGACTTCATATACTCTTATTAAGAGTACGTATGTCCTAGTCGTTGAACCATCAATATCCTCACGGATAAAGCTTGGCTGCTGATTTTCTCAAAGAGAGTTCCCAGCAATTAACGGAATTTATTCATGGCCCTTTGACCATGACTTGATATTTGGAAGCTTTTGTAAGATCTTTAGCCCTTAGTCCTAGCCTTTCGTTCATCTTTTGAAAGCGCGGGTCATTATAGGTAAGTCTAGCAACTTCATCATAAATACGTTTCTTAACATTAGTAGGGATAATATTTGAAAACTCTGCAAGCTGTTTATTTTTAGTAGTTAATGCTATTACCTGAGCACCACTAGCACTCCAAATGTTAGACAAGAATCGTTAATTCTTGCCACAGAGTTTACCCAAGTTAGATTATTAGTAGTTCTTCCACGTTTTGTACTTTACAATAGCGTCTATTGTACCACTATGTACAGAATATCTACGACCTATTTCCGCCATAGATACACCTTCTTTGTAAAGTTCACGAATAACAGGAATGTGTTCTACTGATAGTTTGCTTTTTCCTCTAGAATTGTCTCTACAGCCGCTACTTTGTTGTGGCAAAATAAGATCTGGACGCACATGTGTCCAACGATTATAATGCCGTATTTTTGAAATAGTTGCTGTAACTGTTCCAGAAATCTCAGAAATCTCATAGTCATCAAATCCTTCAACCATTAAGAGTTTAATCTTTTCAACAGCAGCTTCATCCAATTTTGCACCTGGTTTTAATGAACCAATTGGCATCAAATTGTTTTCTATTGCGTGTCCATGATTGTCAAGAGATGTGACATATTCAAGATTACTATAATGATTGTTTAATTTATTACAATCTATATGATTTATTTGTAATCCAGAAATTTCTTTTAAAAAGTATCTTCCAACAAGACGATGAATTCTACAATTTGTCTTCTCACCATCAAGGTATAAAGTCAATTGTAAGTATCCACCTTTATTTATTTGTGGTTTTAATACTTTTTGAGATCTTTTGCTGAAAATATCCCCATTTTCACTAATCAAATAATTAGTGTTAGGTATTGCTCGCCATTCTAACTCTTCATTCATATTGCTTATCCTGTAATGTACAAGGATAAACTCTGTCTCTATGTTGCCATAGAGTGCAGACCATATCTTCATCTTTCGATGCCTCGCGCTTCGGAATCACTAGATTCCTACAGATTTCATCGGCCCTTTGAGGTCGGTATATCTTGGTCGTTGAACCTTCAAAGACATTACTGTCTAAGCTTGGCTGCTGATTGTCCCATAGGGAGATCCCAGCAATTCACGAGGTTTATAGATGCCCATTTGAGCATCTTGCTCAAGCGCTAAATTTGTTTTGTAATTATCCAACTTCTTAAGATTAATCTTATAATAAGCTGTTTTAGGATCTTTTAATCCCTCTTTTAAATAAGAATCTAATTTTGCGGCTTCCATTGAAAGTCTAAAAAACTTTCCTTGTTCATCGCCTTCAACCATATGTACCAAAGGATGCTCTAATATTTTTCTAATATCATTTGGCTTATTTCTTAAAATCAAGCTCCCAACTTCAACCATTTTATCCCACCATTTTTCAGCTATTTTTTGTCTACCTGAAAATGATAGATAATTATAATTTCCTTCAAGTTCATCTGAGAGTCCACCTAAAAAAGAACCAACTTGATCTCTAAAATTATAAAAACCGTCTATACCTAAAATAGAAGATTTTTCAGTGTTTAAGAATGGCCTAACAATTATGTTATATAAAGATCGCTAATCTTTACAAGTATTCTGCCGAATTCGTTAATTAATAATTCTTCCAGGTTTTCCCTAAAAGAATATTTGATATTGTTGCAGATGCAACCCCAAATTTTTTACCAATTTGGCCATTCGTTAACCCTTCTTCATGAAGTTTACGAATTTTAGGAATGTCTTCACCACACAATTTTTTTGTTGGGCAATGTATAGAAGTACTTTTTTCTGGATATTTTAAGTTTGGTAATACATCTTTCCAAGTTTGACGATATCTTATTTTTGCAACAGTTCCAGGACCAATATTAAACTCTTTAACAATATCAGCATCACAAACACCTTGACTAAATAATATTCGTATATCTGCAACATCTTTTTCAGAGAGCTTTGCAGATAAATGTGTTGAACCAGAAGACATAAGTCGTAGCATAGAGGCATGTTGCATATTCTCTAAATGAGTTACCCATTCTAAATTATTAACATTATTATTTCGTCTATCACCATCAATATGGTTTACTTCATTTTTTCCTTCAACTTTTTCTAAGAATGTTTCAGCAACTAATCTATGGACAGCTTTTGTATGTGTTTTATTTTTTAATTGTAATTTAACTTTTTCATATCTATTACTATATATTATGCTAATTTCATTTTTAGTAGTCTCATTATAAACCCTACCGTCATCGCTGACTAAATAATGAGTTTGTTTATATCTTTTCCACATTTTATAATTATCTAGTGTGTTCGGCAGAACACTCTGCATGTTACCATGCAGTTCAGACTATATCTTCTTACTATAAAATAGTAAGCTCTGCGCTTCGGACAGGCTACTGTCCTACGGACTTCATAATCTGTTCTAGATCGTATGTCCTAGTCGTTGCACCTTCAAGAGTCTCCCGACTCAAGCTTGGCTCAGTATTTTCCAAAAAACGGATGTTCACTGAATTCACAGAGTTAAGACGCCGTAGACGTCTCGCCAGATTGGACACCAATAAAACCTCGCTCATATACACGAGCGCGGTGATCAATAAAAACATGATTAGAAAAAGCTGAATCAGTCTTTCTTAACCATTCCATTGCCTTAATCCTTTCATAAGCATCTCCACGAGACACCATGAATTTTCTATATTCATTTAAATTATCAAAATATTCTGCTTTACCTTTATCATCTTTAAAGAAAAGTAAGTTATCTATAAAATCATAGAACTGAGTATCTATTTTATAGCGCGAACTTGCCATCCAATTAAGAGCATCCGATAAATCTTTATCTACAAATTCTGCTGGAAAATCTGAGTAGGAAGAGGTGGATATAATAGGAATACGAGTATCCGTATATCCTAGAACTCCACGATCTATAAAATAAGTTTTAAATCCAGGACGAATTATCAACTTATTCTTTGGATCTTTTACACCAAGACGAATCGCAACATCGATCTTACGGGATAATTTTGCATATTCTAAAATCTTAGGATCTGTTATACGAATATTCCTAGAGAAAGTATCATAATATGGTCCAAAGTATTGGCCAGACATACGAGACTTCATTCGTCGTTTTTGTACTCCAAATGTCTCTAATTCATATAAAGATTTTGCCCTAGGATTTTCTAAAATAATTTTACCAGTATTGAACCATTCATTTCTAGTACCATTTAGATTTGCTAAATTATAAAGATCTCTACCTAACGAAACGGCAAAAGAATCAAAATCAGGTCCATCTGCCATAGATAATCTATGCGCAAATTTCAAGAAAAATTGTTGTAATTGGCGATCTGATAATCTAATCCAAACCTTCTTTGGAATACCTAATGCACTCAGATTAAATATCCCTGCAAGATCTCTAGCCAATTTAGGAGCATAGCGATCTTCCCATTTATTTTTTGCTAAAATAGTATCTATAAAAGTATCATACAAATCATCTAATTGAATTGGTCCAAGAACAGGATCAATATAACTTGTTTGTTTTAACTTTTTAATTACATCTGCATCATATCTTAATTGAGTTTCAATAGCATCAGAAAAATTAATAACATCAAATTTTATTTGTGCTTGAGATACAGCTTTAAAGTTTTGCCATACTTCTGGATTCTTTCGATATCTTGAAAACAAAATACGAAGATTATCTAAGACTACAGCTCTTTCATTCACACTCATTTTATCTTCTAAAGAATTTATAAAATTCTCTAAATAAATTTTATCTTGTTCTTTTAATACCTCACTCTCTCTTACTAGCCGTAGATTGTTTTGAAGAATAGAAGGAGAAGGTTGATAAAGTCTAATATCCTCATAACGATTTGTTACAGGATTGAATACTAGTTGTTCTTCTGTAGGCAAATTATTAAGTACTCTATTCTTTTGAGCTCTTTTATTTCCTATTAAAATTCCACGATAATTTGTTAATGATAGAGTACCATCAAGTTCGCCGGCTTGCAACAAATAATAATCTCTTAAGGTATTTGTCATCTTGACATCACCAATGAGATCATCCGGAGTAGATGCTCCTAGTTGCATAGAATCTAATCTTTGTTTCGCCGCTGCAAATCTAGCTGTTTCTCCAGGAATCACAGGTTGTGTTAATTGACGAAGATCTCTAAGACCTGCACTCTTGCCTTCTAATGTATCAAACTTTTCTAAAGGAATCTGTCCTGCGTCAAACAAATTAACTTTTGTATAATCACCAAGATGGCGTAACTTAACCTCATATGGTTGCCTTCTCAACCATTGATCGTAAGTCTCACGCATTGGTGTTTGTCCATCATAGAACGCTAAATCATCTTTTGATAATTTAGAAATATTCCTACGACGAACCTCTGCAGCACCCTCTAAATTGGCAATGTCAGCCCATGATTTAAAGACAGGAACTGTGGAGCTCCGACACCTAAAATGACTTGGCGGAAGGTATTGCGTTTGACCTATTGAGTATATCTGCCCATCTCTATGCCGACACAAGGGTGTAGTTCTAGAATCTAAAATTGCAACATATTGCCATCCATAAAGTGCTTTTTCATTTGCTTTATAAACAGCATGATCAGCTTGAGCTTGAATTGATGTTACAGCTGTAGTTACAAGAGCTTGAGATTGATTCTTAGAAATATTGAAAACATTTCCTTTACGAACTTCTAAGGCAATATCATTTATTGTTTTTCCTTCAGCTACACCTTTTCTAATTATTTGTTCAATACGTTTTCTTTCGCTTTCTGCAACACCAGCCCATCCAAGAGCAAGAGTCTGATCTTTTATTAATGGTTTCTCTAAAACTAATTCTTCAGCCACTCTTCTTGTAGGCTGTTGTGTTCGCCAAATCTTAGACATAACATTTTCAATAGACTGATATGTATAAGATATTTGATCTGTAACAAAATCTAATAAAGATGCCTTAGATATTGTATAAACTTCTTTATAGGTTTTCTTTATGTCTGCATCTATAAGGTCTCGAAGTCTTCTAAAACCTGCCTCAGAACCTTTTGCATCAGATATTAATTTGTCGACTCGAACAGCATGATCGTCTATGACAACAATAACTTTATCAGATAATCTACGTTCATAAAGACGTATCAATGCTACTCTATCGACTGTTCTATCATAGATTGCTGTATTTGAATTCATTTCTTCTTCTTTTAGCAGTTTTTGCTGTATTTATAGCAACAGCTTGTCTTTGAGGACCCTCTTTTCTTAACATAGAGATATTTTTAGAAATTGATTTTTGAGAATATCCTTTACTTAAGGGCATTTTTTACTTCCTCAGCTATTCTTTTTGCTTTTACTATATCTTCTTCATCCAAAGTATCATTATCCTCTTCTTCCATAGCTCTTTTATAATCCATTTGAGGTTCAAAATTCTTAGCATAAGATTCAGAGGTCTTTGACATTATGACAGAATCACCATTAATTTCTTCAAGACCTTCTTGATCATTATATTCTGGTGGCACAAGGTCGTTTTGTTTAATAATTTCAAGCCATACAGAACGAGGAACTAACCCATTTTCATACCATTCAGTTACAAGGCGTAACCAATCAGCACCGATAGGCATAGGATTGAAATCGTTACATAAATTAAATTGTATATCTTCAGCATTGTATTCAGTACCATATCTCCAGTTTAACATAAAAGCAATTACTTGAGCAAGTGTATTAGATACTTTAATATTTAAAGCACCAATTTGTGCCGTTTGAGCTGCATTTCGTAATTCAAGTGCGACACCAGATTGAGCTGTTTCTGGTGTTAACATTCTTATACCCATCTTAGCCATTTCTTCAATAGCTTTTGCAATAGAAATTTCCATATCAGCTAAAGCATCTGTAGGTGTCTTTAACACATCGGCACGATCTTCCTGGCCAAGTTTGATCCAAGACCCAAGACCGGCACCTACAATACGCTCAAAATCTTCATCTTGCATATCTGAATATACAATAGGAGTATATGTAGAAGCACCATAGAGAAGATGATTTCTTCTACTAATCTTATTGTATAGAGCTAATTCTTTATCAATAATTGGCATCAACATAGGTTCCATTGGCTCAATGTTACCATTGAGAGGCCATGCTGGAATTATCCTAAGTCTTTCACCATTCATCATAATATTTGTAAAGGTATCTTCCAATTCAAATTTTCTAGAATCGTTATGATAACTAGTAACTTCCTGACCACTGATTACAGATTTAGTATTTGTTCCACGATGTCTGAAAATTCTAATTTGATAATATCCATTCTCATCTAATTCATGAACCCATACTGTATCGATATATTCTGGATGAAATTCATTTTTCTCATAAGACTCTTCAAGACCTCTAATAATTAATTGCTTTAATTGAACTTTGCCTAATGCCGATGTAGAAAGTCTCCAATTAATTATAGCATCACTCTTTAACAAAACAGGATAAGGCTTAAGTTTTTCGAAATCTCTACGAAGAAGATTTTCAGGATTCTCAATACTTGGATATGAAATATATAACCAAGCTCTTGATGTTTGAAGTTCTTCCCATAATGCGTTATCTAACACAGAAATTAAAGAAGAATCATCTTGACCAAAATTATGGATTATCCAATTATAGGCACCCTCAGGAGCATCTTTCGGTAAAGACAATATAGGTTGTTTCCTTAAAAGACCACCCACAAGCATCTTTGCAAATTGAGAAGTAATTCCGGGAAATTCTGCTTCTGCCATATAAAAATTATATTGCTCTTGAGTCATACTCGGAGAAAAAGGAATCAAAAGATTAGTAAAGTAAGAAACATCAATACTACTATCAAGATCTTTTACGAATCTTTCTCCATTACAGACAGCACGACATCTGTCCCATAATGGTTTTAATGATTCATACTCTATTCGTGGCGATTCTACAGTTTTGGCTGTTTGAGGAGCATTTAGTAATGCCATTATTAGCCTCTAAGGAGTTTATTAAACTCACTGATAGAATCTAATGAAAGTTTACGATTGGTTAAATTGTTTACAAATTTGTATTTACCATCTTCTTCTGTGATCTTCCAATCAGATGGTACTTTTTCATTATCCAGCAGTTTCAATTCTGGAGTTTTTTGAATCTGAGGCTCAAGTACAACTTCCGCCTTCTCTTTCACAGAAACAGATTCAACTACAGGAATTCGAGGTGGTGCCATAAATTTAAATCCCAAAAGTGTATGTACCAGTATGGCTTAACTTAATCCATGGTGCAACATAGATAGGTATGCCATGTTTTTTACATTTTTCACAAAAATCATAATCTTCAGACAATAGCACATTATGAGATTCCTCTATACTTAGAGAAAAGAAATTTGCCATTGCTTCTGTAGATTGAGAAATTCTAAATATCTCTACATGAGGTGTGAGCTTCTCAAAAACTTCTCTGGCGATAAGCATGAACCCAGTACCAATATATTTGAATTTTCTCAAAGGTTGATTATAATCATTTAAAACAATATTTTTCTCATCATCATCTTCAACATTACCAACATAATCATTTCTATGTCTGAAGGCAACATCTGGAGATAATCCTTTTTCAAGAGCTTCTTTTATATGATCCCATGCAATAGACTTCTTAGGATAAACTGCACCCATCACAGGATGATCATATTCTAGAAGTTTGATAACATCTTCTTTATTAAATCCAATATCTGCATCAATAAATAATAGATGTGTAAAATTTGTCTTTAAGAATGTTGCAACTAACTTATTTCTGGCGCGATTTATCAATGATTCATTGTAAATATAGCTTATAGTATAATTGATCCCTCTTTTATGGAATTCTCCAATAAGATCCATTACACTTAAAGCATATGTTCCGTAGCATTGACCACCAAACATTGGAGTTGCTATAAATACGGATTTCACTTCTTGAAAATTCCAAAAGTATTAAACACAGATACAACTGTATCAATTACTTTTTGTACAACAGGAATTACATCTTTGGAATCACCTACAACCATCTTTACAGATTCCAAGACAAGAGAAAGCTTCATTTTACCTAGACCAGATTCTGGAAACTTCTTCTCCAGTTCTGTTGTGATATTAATAATCAGTGGTAAAATACTTAATACTAATTTGATTGTTTCAATCATAATCATTTCTTCCAAGTTTTTGATATAATGCCTTTATTTCATCTTCCGGCATTAATGAATTAATTAATCGTCCTTTTCTACCATCATGATCGATAGCAATAAAAGGATTTACCCAAATGTCTTTACCAATTTCATGGATGTAGTTACAAAAAGAGAAATCTTCACCAAAGAATCTATGATGTAAAAGTTCAGTATTGAAAAACATATAAACTTTCTTTACATTTCCAACATATAACTTCTCATACCATCTATCTGGAAATTTCTCCATAAAGGCTTCAAACACATTACGCTTAATTAAAACAAAACCCGAAGGAATATGAAGAGCTTTTATATAACCATTGGAGGAAACCACAAGATTTTTCTTTTCATCCAGTAAAGGATTGAAATGAAAACGATCATTTATTCGACATAGATAAGAAGCACCGACAAAATCTAAACCACTAGCCAGTAATTCCAATACATATTTCCCACTCCAACCAATATCACTATCTATCATTAAAATATGTGTACAATCTGAATTTAAGAAATTATCAACTAAAACATTTCTTGTTTCAACAAGTAAAGTACTTCCCTGTAATAAATCCACTTTACATGGAATCCCTTGTGAATTACACAAGAGAATTGTTTCTGATAAAGAAAAAGCAAATGTACTATTTACTTTTCCATTGAAAGCAGGTGTGGCGATATATAATTTATCCACAAATATACCTATATGTTTGAAAGGGCTAATTCGACATTTAATGCCAGAATGAAAAGAAAAAGGAATATAAACCAAGAGATGATTTCAAAAAGTTCTTTCACATTTCAATCCTATATTATTGGGGATCTGCAAAGACACCTCTTGGATCATCGGAAGGCATTTGCATCCTACGTTTAATAGGATTGATATGAGTAGTATCAATATTAGCCTTATTTTTAACTGCACCCACAACTCCCAAAACACCTGTGATTAAAGTGACACTTGCAAGTAACATTTCAGAGATATATTCAGATTCTATTTGATATCCAAACATACCAATGATAGAAACAAGAATTGTGGAAACTGCGGCAATTAGCGGTTTCGACATCCACCACTTTATTTCTGGTTGTGGAATCACAGTAGGTACATAAGGATCAATTTCATCTAAATATCTTTTATATGCTTCTGCTGTATTCTTTCCATACTGGCCATCTTCTTTCAAAAGGCCATAACCTAATGAATTTAATTTTCTCTGTAATTCTAATGTGGTTAAGTCTGATTTCAAGCTTTTTCTCCTCTAGATTTCTTTCTTAAATCTTCAACAAGATTATTAAAAGAATCTATGATTGCTGTTAATTCATTTTTTTCATGAATTATAATTGGAAAGGCATCGTGACCTATACAAAGATCCTTAATACCTTTTTGTAAATTTCCTAAAGTTTTTATAAGCTTTCTTTCAAAAATATAAGAAACTACTGCAGAAATAAACATACCGACTAAAGCAAGAATACTTGCTTCTTTTATAAGAAGATAAAGTTTCTCATAAAAGTAATCATTTCTTAAGAAGATTTCAATTCTTGCAAGATTGCCATGATTTTTTACAGGGAAATCTTTCACCAATATTGTCGAATTTATATTTGAGAGAGCTTTTTTATCAGACATCCCAGAAATAATTTTAGAAATATGCTCCTCTTTATCATATAATACTAACAATGCAATTTCATGATTTTTAAAAACAAAATTTTCTAAAATATCTTCTAACTGTCGCCTATTTTGATACAATAGATAATCTTTTACATGATCTTCAATAGAATCAACTGCAGTATTCACTCTTAAATATATCTCATTTTTAATTAAAAAAGAAAAATTGAAGACAGTTGTAATAAGAATTAAAATTAAGAAGAAAATCTGAGTAGAAATTGTCCATAGTAATACTTTATATTTAAACATTGTTATGAGCTAAAGAAAAATTTAATTCCTGTAAATAAAGAAGATAATACATTTTCTCCAGTAATTGCAGAATAAATTTGGTTTAAAATTATTGTGATTGCTGCAGCAAACCCTGCAATAGTTACGGTTGCCTTAATACGTCTTGAGTGATTAATATTATCTTTTACAGATATATTAATCATATCTTGACGTTGCTCATCAAATTTTTTGGCAACAATATTAAGACCATCTACGACACTTATCATTTTTTCCCGAAGATCTTGAACTGAAGACTTCAATAGTTCTACATCTGTAAGAATTATCGTATTTTGACGCTTTTGTTCAGAGTGTATATTCTCTAAAAATGCAATCCTTCTATCAAAATCTTTATCAATTAGATGGATATTCTGAATTCCTTGAAAGACATCTCTAACTCTTGTGTGAAGATTATCAAAATCTTTTTCAACTCTTTCAAGTCTTGGGACTAAAAGATGAATAGAAACTGGGCAAGAAGGTTGTTCATCCATTCCCTATTATTTCCGGTTCATAAAGGTTTAAATTGATTTTCATATTAATCTGATGTTCCAGATTTAATTCTACATAATCTTTATTGATAAAACCATTCCAAATCCACCCTAAAATGATTTCTTCGGTTAAATCTTTTAAATTGATAAATGTTTCTGATTTCTTTATGTCAAAAAATACATTAGAAGAAATTTCAGCTGTATACTCTTGCTTGGAAACTGTGCATTTGTAGTAAGCATTTACAATAAAATCTTTTTCATTAAAAGCCTCAGGGAGACACTCCAGTTTTGTAATTTTCCACTCTATACTCATAACTTAGAAGCTTCAATAAAAAGATTATCTAACTGGTTATCTGTTAACCCTAGAATAGGTGCTAATTGAATAACCCATGGCCAATTTCTTTCTACATTAGTAGCATATTCCCAATCAATTTCTGCTTTACGTCTTGATATCTCATCAGAAATGCTTGAAATCGCATTGTTGACTTGATCCAACAATCCTACATTCAATAGTGCTAAACGTGCTTGTCGCATTGTAATTGTTTGAGGAACTTTAACGGTAATATTAGCTTGCTGCCCACTATATACCAACCAGTTATCCACGAGAATCTTTGCAAGTTCACGAAATTGCAAATATTCTCTATATTCTTCACCATTGTTATTTATTACAGCTAGCTCTTTGTCTACAGTATATCTTGAATTTATAATCTTATTTATCAAACTTTCACGGTTTTCTGAAATATCAAACTCAATGTATTCTGATGAATAAACCAATTGATCATCTTTCTGTTCTTCAGTCTTATTCCAATAGATTCGTGCAGTTCGATTGAAAATTTCAAAATCAGGGGTTTCTGTATTTTGATAATTTTTCATACAACTCCATATAATTTGTCAGTTGATAATGAATGAAATCTAAAGACTCTTCGAAGTCTTTTTGAATTTGTGTTTAATCTCCAAAAAACTTTCGCACTTGCTTGCTGAATCCATCCTTTATAACACATTATTGTGCTAATTGCCTTTAATTTTTCTAATCTTAAATAATTCTTTTTTATTGTTTGAAGTCTTTCTCTAAAACCTCTTAATAGTTTAACTCTTAATAATGTAAAATTGTTAAAGAAAATAAAACCTACAAAATCAACTCCATCTTTAAAGATATTAGTTATAATTGGTGTCTTAATCAATAAATGTAAAGTGTTTAAATAATTTATAACTACTAGAATATTTGTTAAAATCTCATTTTTTGTTTTAAATAAAAATATCATATCATCACAATAGCGATAATATTTCAGTTTTAATTTTTGCTTTACAAACCAATCAAATTTATATAAATAAATATTTCCAAAATACTGTGAAGTATAATTACCAATTGGAAGACCAGAAGTACTCTCTATTATATCATAAATCAACCAGAGTGTTTCTTTACATTTTATTTTTTCTGAAATAATTTGTTTTAAAATTGTAGTATTAATTGATTCATAATATTTTCTGATATCTAACTTTAAAGCAAATTTATAATTATCTGATCTTATTGTTTTCTTCAATCTACTTGCAGCATCAGAAGTTCCTCTTCCAGGAATTGCTTGAAATGTATCTCTATTAAAACTTTTTAAAAAAATTGGTCCTATAATGTTAATTAATGCATGTTGAACTATTCTATCAGGATAATATGGTAATTTATAAATAGTTCGAAATTTTCCACTGTCCAGAATTTCCTCAATTCTATATGAAGAAGTTTTGAAAGTTTTATCAATTAAAGATTCTTGAATTTTTTTGAGATAATTTTCAGGATCTTTATCAATCTCCTTCACTGCGCTATAATGTAATTTCCCCTTTCTTGCTTGCTCATGAGCAAGTCTTAAATTATCCATATCGATAATTTTATAAAAAAGGTTCCCGACACGTTTCATCGCTATTTTTCTCCATGCGTTTCCCTTGCAGTACTAAGCATTATTGGATAGCCATATTAACTGTCAAAGATCTCTTTAAAATAATAACTCTAAAAATCACTATAGAAATATGACAGCACTGGAAAATATTAAACATACAGCGAGGTGGGTACCAATATTACGATTACGATTAGAGGAATCATTATTACAATTCCAATAGAAAGCTCCTGCATTAGCACCATTATTAGCGTTACCACCGAATATCGCAACACGTCTTTTTTAATCATTTCCCAGGTTCTTCCGCATCAATGCGCGATTAAATTTCCCATACTAATATTGTAATTATTTCTTTTTATTAATTTAAATACCTATCGGGCGAGGCGGGCACCAAGAGGACGACCACGATTAGAGGAATCAATATTACAAGCCCAACAGAAAGCTCCCGCAGTAGCACCATCACTAGCGTTACCACCGAAGAACGCAACACGCCATCCAGTAGATATCCAGAAATAATCTGTAAAGTAAGTTGAGGATGAGCCTCCAACTGTAGCTGGAAGAATCGCATTATTAATATTTAAAATACTATTCGGATATCCAGAAGCATTTGCTATAGTTCCTATATTTATATAATTTGTAGCTGTATCATCTGAAAATTGAGAAGTTGTATTATTAACATAAGCTACAGAGCTATTGATGTTAAAACCATCTACCCAATTCCAACAATTACCAAAGAAGTTCTCAATACCCCTATAAGACATAAATGCCATAGGAGGATTAGTTATAGTATTCTTCCCAATGAAGGTATTCGTGGAAGAATTGCCTAAAGAGTTTGATCTTCCTGAAATACTGTGGGGAGAATCTTCTTGATTACTGGAAGATGCCACATAAGTATCAGCGGTATTCCCATTTCCTAAAATATTTTGTGAATAAAAAGATTGATACTCAACTAAATATAGAATTTGTATAGCTTGAACCAACCAAAAATCCGCTTGTCTCCATCCTGCGCCACGCTTCGAGGCTAAGCTTCTAGCTTGAGCTCTGGTTATACCTACAATTGGATAAATTCCAGATACACTAGAAAGAATATCATTATTAATATCTATAAGACTGTCTACATTATCTAGATTAAGACCGGAAATATATTGAGAAGCACTGACATCATATAAACAAGCGTCATAAGCACCATAATACCTATTATCTACAACAGTATTATCTTTTAAAAATGCCGGATGTAAAGCAAAACCAGGAAGTTCTAAATCGGAAATTGTCCAAGTATAAATAGTTCCTTTCTTTTCTTTCTTTATATAAAACTTAGGAATCTCTACCATAACTTGCCCATCGGCACCGGTGAGTACCGCCGGCTCTCCAGACTCTTTATATAAGGAATTATATGGATTTAAATAATAATTTATAGACCCGTTATCTTTCACCAAACATCTGCGCATTCCTTTGTGGATGTTAGTTACTTTTGTAACTCCCGGAATGTAATCTACAGCATTTGGAGAAGGAAATGCAGAATCCCAAGAAAAACTTGCAAAAGAACCTTCTAAATCATTTGAGTTAAAACTTTTAATTTTACCCTCATGATTTTTATAAAAGAGTTTTCCATCAGAATAATTTAAAAGTAATTCACCAAAATCCATTTCTGTGGGAGTTGGAATTCTTCCTTTTGTTCCTGTTTTACTTATTTTTGACATATTTATCACTCATAAATTGGATCCTCAACAATTTCTTCTAAAGAAAAATCAAAAGGTACTGAAGGACCATTTAGATTACGATCAAGAATGATTTCTTCACATTTCCAGTGAGGTTCATCTTCAATTAGAACTTCTTCATAATTGAAATGAGCTCTAACAAGCGGACCAATTCCTTGAAGAACTGGTAATTTTCGTTTAGAATAAACTATCATTGGTTATTTCCTTTGAATCTCAAAAGGCGAGGCGGGCACCAAGAGTGCGATGACGAGTAGAGGAACCATTCTGACAATCCCAAAAGAAAGCTCCCGCATAAGCACCAAAAGAAGCGCTACCACCGAACAGCGCAACACGCCATCCAGTAGCTATCCAGAAATAATCAGTTATATAAGTACTACTGGAACCGCCTACAGAAGATGGCAAAAATGCACCATTTAAATCCTTTAAATTGGTTTGATAACCATTTGTGGACGGTAAAGCATCCGATAATTGAATATAATTTGTTGAAATATCATCTGCAAAATAGGAATCATTATTACTAACCCAAGGCACATAATTTAAGATATTAAAACCATCTACCAAATTCCAACAATTACCAAAAAAGTTCTCGATACCTCTATAAGACATAAAAGAAGTGCCTGGTTTTGCGGAAACTCCGGCACCACTATAAATATTTGTAGAATTATTACCTAATAAATTAGAAGCTCCGGCGATTGTATGCGGCGAATCCGTTTGATTACTGGAAGATGCTAGGTAACTTCCACTTGTATTTCCAGCACCTAAAAATTGCTGGGAATTAAAATTACGGAATTCTAAAAGATAAAGCATTTGTATTGCAGAAACTAGCCAAAAATCCGCTTGTCTCCATCCCGCGCCACGTCTTGCTGCAAGAGTTCTGCATTGGGCACGTGTGAGACCTACAATGGGATAAACCCCGGCCACGCTGGAAAGAATATCTGCATTAATATCAATCAGTGAAGTCGCATCATCTAGATTAAGACCAGAAATATATTGAGAGGCACTGACATCATATAAACAAGCGTCATAAGCACCATAATAACGATAATTTACCTCCACACCATTTTTGATAAATGCGGGGTGGGCTATATAACCTATTTCAGGTGTTGAGGAAATATACCAGTAATTCTTATTTGAAACTTTTTCTTTCTTTATATAAAACTTAGGAATCTCTACCATGACTTGGCCATCGGCACCGGTCAAAACGGCATCAGAACCATCAGCTTTTAAATTAGAATTATTAGGATCTAAATAATAATTTACAGTACCATTATCCAATAGAAGACAACGACGCATTCCTCGGTGAATTTCTGTTTCACCAGAATAACCAGTTTCATAAGTATCTGTAGATGAGTCCCAAGTTACATAATTATTTAAATTATTTTGTGTAAAAGCTAATTTACCAGAAATATTAACATTTCCATTACTGTCGATTATAAGTCTTTGAGTACCACCGGTTGCAATCGCTAAAGTATCTGCATTTGGAAAATAAATACCTGTATTAGGATCATCTGAATTAGTAATACTAGGTAAGCTCGCTGTGCCATCTTCAAAACTCACAGCGCCTTTTAATAGAGGATTCAATAGACTTGCCGCATCACTGTCTTGAAATGCGAGAGTTCCTAAATCTGCATTAGTCGGGACTTGATTTGGTCCAGATCCAACAATCGAGGTTTCAAGTTTATTCTCATTCAAATTAATGAGGTTATTATCCATCTCCTCGTTTGTCAGCATACTCCCCTTGGCAGTGACGCCTAGCTCACGAGTGATTATCGCTGCCATTAGGCCACCGCGATCTTCCAAGTGATCTTCAGGGTGTCAAGAGCACCCTTGTTTACAACATCAAACTTGACACGGGCGATCATTATGGGACCGGAGGAAGCATTGAAAAGACCAGCTTCTTGTACTGAACCAGTACCTGTGCCGGGATTGAAGGTTGCCACATATTGAATGGAATCATTGGCAACAACTGTGGTCACGATAGTTGTAGAATCGAGACCTACACGAGCCAGTTCTGTTCCTTGAAGAGCAGTTTGAGTTCCGGCTTCAACAGTTCCGGAAGTACCGATCGCTACGTGAGATACAACCGCTTGAGATGTGTCTTTAAGACGAGAGATGATATGAGCAAGACCAAGATTCACAACTTTATTATGATCTTGGGATTCTTTGATTTCTCCGTCAGGACCAATCAGTTGAAGAGTGACCAGACCTTTTGCTTTAATATTTTCAGAGATCATAGATTTTCTCACAAAGTATAAAATGTTCCAACGTAATCCTCCCCAGCATATGAGGGAGACACATAAGAGAAATGTTTAACAGAAATAGTTTCTGATACGATTGAATTTGTTAATAACCCTTTTATGAATTCAGGAGAGTATATGTCACCTGTTAATAGAGAGGATTCTTTGCTCTTATCAAAGACCATCTCAAAAATGCTACTCATCATTGGAGTATCTATGATTTCTGTAAATATTTCTTTGGAAACAGTTTCCGAGCTTGAAAGAGGACTTGAACGATTAAAATCAGCTAAAAGCTCAATAGTATCTGTGATAGAAGGCGTATAAACAAAATAATCAAGATAATCTTCCAAATAATCTAAATTAACATAAGGAGCTTCATAAATTCCTTTTTCAATAACTTTAGATATTAAAAAGCTTGTTTCTGTTGGTGAATATGAACCTTTATTAAAGTCTTTATAGAAATTACTTGAAATCAATCCAAAAGATTCAAACTCTCTTTCGTAATCTGTCATTAATTCAAAAGAATCAAAAGAAATAAAATTAACAGATAATTCTTTAGATAAGGATAATGCAAAAACATCATTAATAAAAGAATTACTAAAAAGAATTTTATTAAAATCAAAAACCAATCGATTAGTAAAGGAAGGATTTTCTAGTATATCTTTATTTAAATCGAAAGAGAGAGAATCGCTTGTAGATTCTGAATCTAAAATAAATTTTATCGATTCTTTTGAAACAACAGATTGTGACACAAAAGAACTTGAATAACTCCTGATATAATTTACCAATCTGTCAAAATATTCATTTAATTGGGAGTTACTTACAATCTCTTTACTTATATCAAAATATAGTAAATAAGAAAAGAAAGCGACTTCACGATATGCAGGTTGAATACTTAGATTGAAAGAATCTGTAACTCTCGGAGTATACACAAAATAATCAAAGTAATCTTCCAGATAATCAAAACTAATATAAGGGGCTTCATTGAAAACTTTCTCGATACTCTTTCTTATATTAAGATCAAGCCAAGAAAAATTTTCAATTAAACCTTTTGTATTTGACTTTATAAGAATTTCAGAAAAGATAGAAGATTCTGAAAAAGGTTTAGAAACATTTTTTGTTAATACAGATTGTGAAGTTAAAGCTTCATTTAATGCTTTAGAAAAATCTAAAATTTTAAGATCTGAAGTTGTTTGAGAATCTACTTTAATAAGACTTAAATCTAATTCATAACTGTCAGAAATAATATCTGAATCAATAAGATTTTTAGATAAATCTTTATTGAAATATTCTGACAAAGATAAGTTTTCTAAAATATTTTTCAGGAAATCTTTTGAAAGAACATCACTAGAAATTATATTATCATTAAAAATCTTAGAAGCCTCTAATTGAAGAGTATCTGTAAAAATATCTGTATCTGTATAGAATCTATTGAAAATCATTTGTTTAATAAATGTTTCTTCAAAACCAACATCCAAAATAACTTGTTTAGACAAAGATAAAGAAGAGAATTCTTTAAGAAATACTTTCGAGATACCTCTTTTAAACTGTCTTGGATCTGGAATTGCAGTTTCCCCAAAACCATCCAATACAACATTAACTTTATTTGGTAATTCTAATGGTAAATTCTTAATATTTTGAGGTAATGAAGCAGCAATTTGTTTATTTAACTTATTAAGATCTGTCAATAGACTCTCTGGTTTATCATTTAAATTAGCATTTACAGGATATCGCTTAAGATTGATATTAATATTTTCCTTATCGTTAGTAATATTTATAGACATTTAAGCCTCCTAGTCCGGGACTATGTGTGTCGGACTGAAGAGGAGTTGTACCATACCTCTAATAGGTTTCCAGGTTCTTGTAAAAACTGCATCCAGAGGTTCTGTAACACGTAATTCAAAGAAACCATAAACAGGGACTTCTGTGGTCGGTGACATCTCCCAGTCAGCACCTAATGTCTTTGGAAATTGCAAATAGATAATATTATAAAGTGTCTCTTCCCACAAAGGATCTTGATCCGGAGGTGTGGAGCTAACTCTGGAAATCCCAGATCTTAATCTATAGTATTTGCTGTTATATAAAACAACTTCTTCACGATTATAGGCTTCAGGAGGATTCCAATAGCCAACATAAACAGGAACTCTGATTACAAGTTTAGTCTGAGCTCCATTAGGCTTTATTGTTGTGGGCCTTCCACTCTGTTCGGCAATATTATTACCTTCAATAACTACAGCTTCGTACTCATAAGTCTCAATACCCGTCAAAGGCATATTTTCAATGAAATTTAAAGTAATTGGAAATTCTAATTGTTCACCAATTACTATTGACCATAATATTGCCCCTGCATCTGATATTAGATCATTCGTCGTTTCCGTTATTACTGCTCTCGCCATTGGCTTCGCTCGGTTTCAGTTGATTTAAAATCATCTTGCTGAAATGCAGCCCAGCCTCCGCAGCCTGAATACCCGTAGCTTTGACAGAAATGTCAATAAGGTTTAACAGAACTTTGGCTTCATTTTCATTAAGGCTCAGATTGATCATTATTGTGCATCTCTTTCCAATGCAAATTGCCAATAAGCACTACCAAGAATGGCCATAATTTCGCCCATTGTAATAGTAGCACCTGTTAATTCCCAATTTTCTGGGTTTCTTAAACTAATCACAGTATCCGAATTAAAACTCTTAATGATATTACCTTTGAAGGATTTTAGAACTTCTCCATCAGGTAAGATCTTAATTGTTTCCTCATCAAAAACAACATTAATTGAAGAAAGATCTTCAGTGTAGGGATTTTGAATTCTGATCTCATGACAACGTTGCCATGAAGTCATTGTTCCGGGAACAACAGATTCTTGATAATTTGCCATCAATCAGCCTCTGACATAAAATAAAAGATAGAAATTTCGATGGAACCTGTTCCACTGAAAGTTCCGTCATTTGCAGTTAATATAATTTCTTGTGGATTTATAAATAGACCACAAGCATTGGAAGAAGTATATCCTGTAGATTCACCAACTATGGCTGAAGCCTTAGAAGCAGTTCCAGAAGAAACTACAGTACTCTCTCCGACTAACTGAGTTGAGTATGTACCCCAAAGATCTGGATCTTCTACTGTTCCCAGTGAAAATCCTGTGGAACCGGTAGACATCACAATGTTAGAATTAACTCTAGAACTGACACCCATCAAGAAAGCACCCGCAGGAATAAAATTTCCTCCAGTTATTACAGAGGTTCCTGCTGGATTTGAGATTGTTTTCTTGGCACAAGTTAAGAACATTCTCTGATATGCCGTGGAACTTGTAAATGTAGAATAAAATGCAGAAGATTGTGCTGAAGTTCCCTTAACTTGTTCTAGAATATTCTGATCTCGTGTCTTTAATTCTACACCATTGCTTCCAATCTTTAAATAATCTTGAACTTCTACAGGGCTTCCCGAGGGTGCCAGAAATTTTCCTGTAGACAACAATAAACTAGATTGATTTGTTAAAATATCGGCATTCTTTCTTATACGAAAGATACTATCACTATTTAATTGAAAATCTAGAAAGTTAGCTTCATTATTAGATTGTGTGTAATTAATATTTATCTTGAAAGCTGTAGGACTAATTGATGTATTCCAAATCTGTTGCATAAATAACATACTTTCTGTTGAGGAATCACCAAATTCTCCAGAATAAATACTCAGATTATTTTCATTTGAAATTAGTACAGATGTGCTATTCAAAGCAGAACCTGTATCTCCGGAAAACCTAGGAATACTATTATTTAAAGTAATAGAAGGTGTAGATAGACTTGTTAAGTCGAAAGTTCCTGTAAATGGATTGAACTTATACATCACACAACCCTAGTTACAGTCGAGATATTTCCACCGGCGTAAGTGAGACTAAGGACGGCAACAATAACAGAATTTGAATAATAAGTTACTGAAGTAATATCATTACCGGAATAAGAAAGATCAATCTTATCATAAGAAGGCAAATTAAAAGGAAGATTACTGATGGGAGTTCCTGAAGTTGTTACAGGAATTACAAGTTCTGGACTTGGAGGAATTGATTGCGAGATAAGAGCATTAAAATCTTCTGTAGTACCTTCAAAAAGCTGTTTAGTGACCATATTGTAGGCCACAAGATTTGTACCGTCATTTGAGACGATATGCCAATCGATTCTACCACTCAAAACATTTTGCCCCTCACAACTTTTGTTCGTGAGTTTTGAATTGGGAATAAATAATCTACAGCATATCGAATACCGTCAGAAAAGTGTTCGATACTTTCTGATTTATCGATTGTTGCCGTATTTGGATCTCGATTAACCCATTTAGTTCTTTCTAAAGAGGTAATCACTTCTTTACATTTTGGGGATATAAATATAGAAATATCACCATCTGCAGTCAACAATTTTCTATTTACAGCATTAACTGAATCTATTATTGGTGGAGCTTTTGGTTTAGACAAAACTCTAATACCATACGATTCTAAAATAGTGAAATCTGTACGTCCGATAGGTGCAGAGGGCTTTCTTGCATTTCCGGAAGGATCTGGATAGGCAAATATTTTATGACCCTTGTAACGATTTACAAGGGTCCGGGCTAGAGTTTCTGTTTCAGGATAACCTGAGAACTCATCTAGTATTTGAATTTGATCACCACGAATGGCAAAAACAGAAGAAGCCATTATCAATTTTTGTTCAGAAGTGTTCGTTAATCACTTCTCGTATTTAAATCATTTTCTATGTATGTAAAAGCATTTGCAATAATTTCTAAATCATCTTTGAAAGCACCTAAACCAGTATTACAATGTCCACAAAGGACACCTCTAATATGTCCTTTACCATGACAATGATCAATAACCGCTGAATCACCTGTTCTAGAGCCTCTAACACCATCATGAAATTCAATATAATCACCACATATAGCACATTTATTGTCTTGCTTTTTCAATAAATCATCTCTCTCTTCTAAACTAATTTTATGCTTTCTTGCATAATACCATTTAGTCTGTTCACCTTTAGCACAATCTTTACAATAAGTTTGCTTACCATCTCGTCTATTAGCATGAGAGCCAAATTGATCTAAAGATTTAATTTTTTTACATACACAGCAAGTTTTCATTGCATTTCTCCCAAGAGGGGTTTTGATTTAAATACTGCTTTATGTCACCATAAAGATCAGACTATATCTTCATCTATCGTTTCATTTAAGCAAAGCGATCGATGTTTCGCGCTTCCCGTGGACTACCACAGTACTAATAGTCGTTGCACCTTCAAGACATCACTAAAAGTGATTATCAAGCTTGGCTCAATATTATCTCAATGAGACTTTCATTGAATTCGCGAAATTTATTGTCGGCATAATGCTTACCGACATTGAAGTCTATAGCGACATGAACATTCTCACCGGCATGTCCATTCTCAGCCGGAAAAAATGGTTCTAAATCTTTTCTCACATGTTTCTTTCTATCAAAACAATAGAAGACACTGTTTCCAGAGTCTACAAATGAAGCAAGATATTCTGATGCCCATCTCTGAGGATCTATATTATGCTTAATTTTTTCTATTTCATTGATATCTAGATATGGAGAGGATTTATAGTCAAAATGATATGATTTCCACCTAGAGTCATTCTCGTGAAAGTTATACATATCATATAAGAAGTTATATCCTTTCGGAGTAGAAATTGTTAGAGTCCTTCCTGGACTCTTTGCACCATATCTCTTTGCATTTTGTTCAGACCATCTTGTAATTACAACTGGCTGAATAATAGCTTCCCAAGCATCCTTCGGAGACTTCCAAGATGAAATCTCATCTAAAACACAAAGATAAGCACCCTTACCTCTAAGACGTTCTATTGCTTCAAATGAAACAAGTCTTAATTCTACATTTCTAGGAAAAATAAATCTTCCTACATCTCTAGATGCTTTAATTGCAATAGAATCTAAATTAAAATCATAAGATAAAATAGGCCAATAAATATCTGTAACCTGATCATAGGTTGGAGCAATCAAATAAACATTCTTATTAGGAACACTCTCAGGAAGATTTAAGAGTTCCATTATTGCATTTGTTCCACAGGCTGATGCAAAGTAACTCTTACCCCAACCTCTAGATGCACATACAACAGAAAATCTATGATCTTTCTTTACAAATAAATCATGAAAGACTTTTGATTGACCTTTATGTAAATTTATATTCATGAAAATATCAGGCCTCTTCCACCATTTATATCATCTTCGATTTTTACATTAGGAACAAATGTTAAAGCTTCTGCCACGGCATAAGAGCCATCATAATTTTTTTGTTGTGTTGTAACTTGGACTAAACAACCATTATGTAATTGCATAGCTTTTGTGGATTTCATCCAGCCTTCTGATTCAGAGCTAACTTTACATAATACTTTAAATAAATCACCATCTCCTATAATTTTGAGATCAGGAATATTTTGTTTTGCATCCATCATATCTGTATTAAATAGTGTTTTCATAATTGACTTACGAGGTATGTTACAATTACCATCACAGCGAGAAAACAAATAAAAAAAGAAAATTCAACAAAGTCCATAAAATCTCCTTTAATACTCATGAAACTTATTTGGTGAAACTAACTCACACCAATACTTAGCATCTTTTAAGAAAGGAACAGCATAATCTAGATGATCATACCATCTTTCATCTTGTTTATAAGCAACATAAAAAGTTCCTTTATAAAACAACAAAAGATGAATATTCTCTGGAGGCTTTTCTTTATTTATCGGCTTCCAATTAAATTTATTAGGGCACTCTATTTTACCACAGAGATGCCCTAAATTTTTTGAATCATGATCATCGAAACCGTAAGCCCCATAAACAATATCAGGCTTCATTTAAAAGAACATCATCGATCATGTCATTTTCCACAAAAGGAATTAATGACCATGATTTCTTTCGAGAATCAAACAAACGAACTGAATTATATCCTGAGATTTCAAAAATTCGTTTATTTTGTGTATTCAATGGAAGAGTGGAAGTAATAAAGTTCCCACTTTCGCTTACCACTAATATCATTTAAGATCTCCGGGAGGAGTCCTCTTACCACCACCTTTCTTTGGTGTTTTACATACTTTCATCATCAACTCCAGTAAGATTGATATTCAATGTCGGAATCTTGCTAGATTCCATATTAATAGTTTCAGGGACTCTGGCATAACGATAACGGAGAAGTTGACTTGAAACTTTTTCTAATTGCGATAATATATTTGTATGAGCAATATGACTATATCTTACAGTCCTTATTGGCTCTCCCATATTATCCAATTCTTGAAGTTGTCCTACTTCTCTCAATTTACAATAAAACTCATTCTCCTGTTCAAGTTTATTGTAAAGATTTACCAATTTCTCTATAGGATCAAAGCCTAACTTCTTAAGCTTAGCTCTACTTTCTACCTTTCCAGGTCTTTTTATTGCTCCAAAAGGAGGTTGTTTTTCGATCATTTCAGGAATATCCCTGTTCTTAAACATTTTTATAGAAATATTATCTTTGTTTAAGATAACATTTACATAAAAATTTCATTGGAAACGCGTCATATTTCGTTATCGTGAGCACATAATGTTAACACAAAAAGCTCATTAGAAATGCGTCAGAACACTCTATCGTAAGCACAAAAGGTTAAACTCAATCCCCCTTTAAATTTGCCTCTTTTCCTATGTTTCTTTTAAAGACACCTATTTCTAATATTATTTTTGTATTATTACCCCCTATCTTACCCTTAATTTTTGGCTTTCTCAATATCTTTTTCTAGACATATATTATACATAATAATTTATCTTTTAATTTTATAATTCTCTTTTATTAGACATATATTATACATAATAATTTTCTTTTATTATATTATTTTATAATATTATATCTATAAGATAATAACATAAAATAATAATCTATAATATTATATCTATAAAATAATAATCTATAATATTATACCTATAAGATAATAACATAAAATAATAATCTATAATATTATATTTATAAGATAATAACATAAAATAATAATCTATAATATTATATCTATAAGATAATAATCTATAATATTACATTATAATAATATAACATTTATACACTATAAATATAGTATATATTTATTATCTTCATTTTTTGTCTTAAATAATTTTATAGGCCAAATAATGCCCGGTATCAATATATTATATAAAGATATAAGATATAGAGAAATTATCATTAATAATAAATGTTAAAAATTATAAAAGAAGATAAATATCTATAAAGTAAAATTTATATAATAATATTAGATATAAAACATAAGAATTTTATCATGATAAAAGATATATAAAAGAAGATATATAATTATGACGTAATTAAATATATTTTTAAAAACACTAAATATCATTAATTTAACATCGCTCCCGTGACCCCCTCACAAAAATTTTCTAAGCTTTCTCTACTACTAACCTTCTCAATAATCTCCTCATAAATATGTCATACTAACCTATTTATAAAAGATTCTCCTATCACTATAACTCTAAAACATTCTCTCTTATAACAAATATACTATCCTCACTCAATACTAGCAATCTCTTCTATCACTATAAATCTAAGATTACTCATAACTTCACAAACATACTATCCTTACTTACTCTTGCTATTTTATTTTTCTACTATAAATCTATAATAATTTAATAACCTTCATAAAAAAACATCTCCAGGTAACCCGAAGGCTACCCAGAGATATTATATTAATTCTTCTTAGAAATCTCATTCAATACAGCAAAGTCTTTATATAATTCTTCAGCCACAATATTATAAGCTTCACCTGCATCATCTTCATTCTTAAATGTACCTATAAAAATCTTCTCTCCATCATAAACTATACTAGCCACCCAGTTCCCTGCTTTTGTTTTATATACACCCTTATACTTAGAAGATGTCTTTTTCTTTGTTTTTTGTGTATTCCAAGCATTCTCTCCAGGTAATGCCAATCTAAGATTCTCTATTCTATTGTCTTCTCTATTATGATTAATATGATCTATATATGCCCATTCAGGAATCTTTCCATGATGCATCTCCCAGATCACTCGATGATAAGAATAATACTTACCTCTATATTTAAACTTAAGATAACCTCTATCTTTTATCGGTTCTACGAAGAATCCAGTGTCTTTCCAATATAATAACCCATTTTTGTAAATTAAATCCATGTAAGTCCCATCCTTATATCATATATTGTCTTTCTGTCTACTTTAAATACCTTCCCAATAGTAGAATCAGAATACTTCGGAAGAATTTTCTTAATTTCTTCTATATCTGTGTCTGAAAGTTTCCTATGATTCTTTCTTAGTGTCATATTATCTTTTGACCATTTTAAATTCTTAACGTCATTATTTAATTTATTGCCATCTAGATGTATTACATATAAATAATGATTAGGGTTTTTTAAAAAGATCTCTGCAACAATCCTGTGTAAATATTTATATACAACTCCTCCAGATGTCACCAAACCTATCTTAATATAACCTTTACTATCTGGTTTTAAATCAAGAATTTTATCTAAATATAATCTATTGTTAGGAGAAACTCTTGCTTTTCTCTTTACTTGTCCTTGAGAATTTACAAAATATTTCCATTTTTCATCTATGGAAATCTCTACCCATTCATTCACTAAAAAGATCTCCTCATATCACTATAAAAGCTGTCTTGAGCTACTTGTTTAGCAAAAGTCTTATAGTGCTTTATCATATATATGAATCTATCATCTGGATGTACATTATCAGGCATCTCTATACGTCCTGATGTTTCTGTACCGATAAGTGCCTCATGGACATCTGATCTCCAATACATTCCAGGTTTCTTTTTATATAATCTCATCAAATACTCAGGATAATTAATTCTTTCTTGTGTGTCTATCGATAGGTTATGCTCCAATAGCCAATTCCTATCATAACCATATATCTTATTTTCTCTACAAAAATAAATAGAATCTAAAACAGGATTTTGACTAATTATATTTTGTATGTGTAAGAAGAAACGTTGATCAACCCATTCATCAGAATCTAAAAACAATATCCATTCATTATCAGGAATTTTATCATGTATATATTGTCTTTGTTTTGAGAAACCACCATCTTTCTTGTTTAATTTGTTATAATAAACATTTATATCGAAATTAAGATCTTTAGTTAAGATATTTAAATACTCAATATAATCTGAAGGAGTACCATCACAGAGTAAATGAACTTTATAATTATTTTGTGTTGAAAATAACCCAAATAAAGAATGCAATAAATTAATTAATTCAGGTTCTTTGTTATTTAAAATACAGATATTAATCATATCTTTCTGAAACTTCCCCATACTACAGAATTAAAATCTTCCGACATAAAATCATAAAGATTATTGTTTGTAATATCTTCTTCTATGTCTTCCCTATTTAATTCTAACCAGTCCCACTCATTACCTTTTATATATTTTTTAAAATAACTTAGAGATCTAGCGTAATCATGACCAAATATAAAATCTCCTGATTTTATTATAGGGGCAAATGTTTTAAATTCTTTTATTTTGTCTCCTCCATCACATAAAACTAAAGTTAATCCTATATTTTGTATCATTTCAGAAAGCATATCAAGATCTCCAAAAATATCCTTTTGTATATGCTCTATATTGTAATTCTCAAAATCAGGAGATGTATATGGATCATAAGTTAATATTTTTGCTTTAGAAATATCTGAAAGAAATTTCGTTAAGCCTCCTTGAGCCGTTCCAATCTCAAGGATTAATCTAGGTTTATAAATACCAAAGAATTTTTTAAATGCAATTTGAAAATTTTCATGTTGAAAGATTTTGATGTTATTATAATATGTATAGCCTTTGATCATGTTAACTCCAAAAAAAAAAAAAATAAAAGGAAACACCGACCCTCTCACAAGGAGAAGATCGGTGTGTTTAAACTTACATATGAATGTTTTTCTCTTGTTCTTTCATTTCTTCCATAAAAGCATCATAATCCTTTAAGATTGCATCCATCTCCTCTGGATACTTCTCCATCTTGTCTTTGAAATCCTCTTCAATTCTCTCGGGATGTTCCGAAAGCATCTCCCTATAAATTCCAAAAAGAATATCAGCCGATTCTTCTGGATTTTTTGTCACGAATTGAACGAACATCTCAGATAAGGCATGAGCTTTTCTTTCCTGTGGCATCTTTAACTCTCACTGTGATTGAAGGACTTCTTACAGCATTTACCTCACTCGTTTTGATAATCTTTAAATTTTCAATATTATCATTAAATATATCTCCATTTATATGTGTTATACAATATCTTTCAGGAATTTTTTCCTTTTCCCAAATCATCCTAGATCTATAATGCAATATCTTTAGATACTTTCACAAGTTGTTCTGGAGGAGTGACTTGAAGCTCTTGCATCAGATCGATTAAGCGTCTTGCAACAATCACAACCCTGTCTGGAGGAAATCTTTTTACAAACTTTAACTTCTTATCTGTAGCTTCTTCTGCCCTACTCAGATCTGTATCTAAAATAGGAAACTTTAGATTAGCTTCAATAATTTTAAGAATATCTTCCCTGGGTTTTCCATTCAATGTTTCGAATTCCTTTTCCAGATAATCTCCTAAGATCCTCTCTTGACGAAGAGTCAAAGGGACAACTTTAGCAACTTTTGTGGGAGTATTCATATTTATATTGATAGGATATTCAGGATAGCTTCTTAGGGGAAAATTCGATTTTGCGTCAAGTCTTCCATACTTTATTAATGCTCTATCATATGCCTTAGCACCCTCCTCTGCACTCTGAAATGTTCCTATAACAATTCTTTGATGATCAACTTGGATCTCTGCTCGATAAGCTTTATTTATAGCATAAACACCAATAAAGTGATTCTTTCGAGTTCTTCTAACATTAACTTCACTTGTTTTGATCATCTTTAAATTTTCAATCTTATCATTAAATATATCTCCATTTATATGTGTTATACAATATCCTTCAGGAATTTTTTCCTTTTCCCAAATAATCCTAGATCTATAATATAATTTACCTTGCAATCCTATTTGATGTCCTCTAATTGTTCTCCCTCCAGCTTCTTTTCCCATAGTTATTCCATGAGAATTATAACTCCAATATAATTTGCCATCTCTATAGTCAAAATGATTATGCCAGTTAATCATAATTTGCTAAGGGAAAATTTGATTTAGCATTGAATCTACCATATTTTATTAAGGCTCTATCATAGGCTTTTGCAGCATCCTTCTCTCTGTAGAAAATACCCAGTATAATTACTTGATGATTTACTGAAATTTTGCTTAAATAGCCTGTTCTTACCGGATATACTCCGATAACTTTCCGATTATTTCTTTTATAATTTTGCTCATGTTTTCCCACCATCTTTAAGTTTTCAATTTTATTATTACCATTATTTCCATCAAGATGAATAATACAATGATCTGGTGGAATTTCTCCGTTAAACATTTCCCAAACAACTCTTCTTATTTTATAAGATTTATAACCGAAGCGTACCGTATTTGCACCAATCTCTCTTGTATTGGTTTATAATCTGATATATTCATATTCAATCCATATTAACTGAATATACTGTATATGGAAAGTTCGCTATATTTCCCCTCATTTTATGTGTAAAACCATCCCTGGCAAGTTTGCTCTACCGCACTGCCCAACTACCCCAGAGTGCCTCAGACTGCCCCCAGGCGGCCCCCGTGGCCCCAGGCCCTGCCTCAGCCCTAGCCCCGATTTCGAGTGCCTCAGACGCCCGCTCTTGTCCCCGTAGAGAGCCGTCAGTAAGCACCTGAAAACACTCAAAAAATTATTGGTTAAAACTGTTGAATTAATACTTACTATCCCAACCTGGAATAGCTTTAACTCGATAAATATACAGCCCAAAAGCTATATGCCTCCACCAACCATAATATTCTTGCTGGTCTTCTCTGCATGTTGATGACCATGCAATCTTACCACGAAAATTCCAATCAAAAATACTCATATATACCTCAAATAAAAAATGCCATACGACTAATGATCGGACTCGAACCGATGAATTTACCAATAAAAGTTTACCTACTAGCCTACATTGTCGTATGATCCGTTTGGTGCGGATGCTGCATAAAATGGTGCCTGAGACCGGAGTCGAACCGGTATGATCAAAGATCGACAGATTTTAAGTCTGTTGCGTATACCTATTTCGCCACTCAGGCTATATTTTTTAATTCATAGACTCCATAGCCATCCTAATAACACTTTCCTTAGTATCTGCACCACCGATAAATCCATTCCGATGTACAAATGTAATATCAGGAATTCCTGAAACTGCTTGCAGTTCCTTAATAGATAATCCTCGCCATTCTTCTTT
>WBZM01000320.1_pt1 | contig 72020 bp, 64 predicted proteins | sample 5204271 | NCBI WGS metagenome assembly WBZM01 (sample SAMN12344346, study PRJNA552823) | activated sludge metagenome | biome: Activated sludge suspended growth; feature: Nitrification reactor; material: Wastewater; isolation source: activated sludge from nitrification reactor of wastewater... | reverse complement strand
GGGGTTGGGCAGGAAAGTGCCAGGCACTCAGGAAAGTGCCAGGCACTGCGGCGCGGGAAGGGCCGGGCGCTAGTGGGCGGCCCGCCGGCGCTCGCCCAGCGCCAGCAGCAAGACGGTCAGCACGACCACGACTAGCGGCGCGGCCGTGGCCCACAGCGCCCCGGCCAGCAGCAGCGGGTAGTCGGCCCGGCCGAGTTGCCGCAATAGCTCCAGCCCGACCGGCAAGGTGTAGCGTCGCGTATCGCTCAGGTAGAGCAGCGGCGAGAGGAAATCGCCCCAATAGGCCACGAAGGCCAGCACGGCCACGGCCGCGGCCGTCGGCCGGGCGATGGGCAGGGCCACCCGCCCCCACGTGGCCAGCACGCCCGCGCCGTCGAGCTGCGCGGCGTCGTAGAGCGCCGGCGGGATGCGGCGAAAGGCGCGGTAGAACATCAGCACATAGAACGGGCTGCTGCCCATCAGCGCCGGGGCCAGCAGCGCGCCATAGGTGTCGATCAGCCCGATGCGGCTGTAGAGCAGGAAGCGCGAGGGCCACAACGCCACGCCGGGCACCATGAGGGCCATCAGCGAGACGACGACCCAGCGCCGTTGCGCCGGGCGCGGCAGCCGGGCCAGGGCAAAGCCGGCCCACGAGGCCGTCAGCAGGGTCAATGGCACGGCGGCGACGACGATCAGCAGCGAGTTGGCCGTGAACCGCCACACCGGCAGGACGGCGAAGAGGCGGCCGAAGGCGTCGAGCGTCGGCCGCGCGGCCAGCAGCGGGGCCGGCAGCGGCGCGCCGCTGGGTCGCAGCGCGGCCAGCCCGGCCCAGACCAGCGGCAGGGCAAAGACCGTCACCGCCAGGGCGCGCACGAGCGTGAGGGTGAATTGGGAGCCGCGAGCCGGGCGCATCGTCGCTTCTAGACCAGGAAATCGCTTTCGCGCGTGCCCACGTTCCACTGCCGGGCGACGAGGGCGACGACGATCAGCAGCAGCCCGGTCAGCGCGTAGAGCAGCCACACGGCCGCCGCGGCCACGCCGAAGTCGAGCCGGTCGAAGGCGGCTTCGTGGATGAACTGCGGCAGCGTGTAGGTGGCGTAGTAGGGGCCGCCTTCGGTCAACAGGCGGGCGAAAACGTAGCCGTCGGGCAGCAGCAGCACGGCGTCGCGCGCGGCCAGCAGCACCAGGACGGGAGCCAGCAGGGGCAGCAGCACATGGCGCAGCGTCGCCAGCGCGCCCGCGCCGTCCACCGCGGCGGCGTCCTCCAGGTCGCGCGGCACGTCATAGAGCGCCGCCAACGCCACCAGGAAGCCCTCGCCCACCAGCCACAGCAGCAGCAGCCCCAGACCCGGCCGCGCCCATTGCCCATCGGCCAGCCAGCCCGGCCCCGGCAGCCCCAGCCCGCCCAGCAGCCGGTTGAGCGGCCCGTAGAAGGGGTTCAGCACCCACAACCAGGCCAGGGCGAAGGCCGAGGCGGGCACGGCGCTGGGCAGGAAGACGGCCGCGCGCAGCAGGGTGCTGAGACGGCCGCGGCGGGCCAGCCAGGCCAGCAGAAACGCGCCCAGAACGCGCAGGGGCGCGGGCAGGATGACCAGGGCCAGCGAGTTGGCGACGCTGAGGGCGTACAGCTCGTCGGTGAAGACCAGCGCGAAGTTCAGCCCGCCGACAAAGCGCGGCGGGCTGAGGCCGTCGGTGCGGAAGAAGGCCAGGCCGAAGGACAGCAACGCCGGCAAAAGTACCAGCAGCACGAGGCCCAGCCCATAGGGCAGCAAGAGCCAGCGCACCCGTCCCCGCCCGCCGCGGCCGTCGGCCACGGCCGCCTAACCCAGTTCCGCGCGAATCTGTGCCAGGATCGACTCCTCTTTGTCGGAGACGCGCACGCCGCCAAAGCCCAGGAAGCCGCCTTCCTTGCTGGCTTCGGCCACGGCCTCGGCAATGCTGACCATCATGGCCTTGAAGCCACTGATCTCGTCTTCCGAGGCCCCCTTGCCGCGCAACAGGGCTATCACGCTGGTGACCGTCTCGCGGACGCGCTGTTGCAGCTCTTCGGCCGAGTTGGGCCGGTTGGTCTTCATCTCCTCTTGCTGCGTCTCGGCCCACTGCTTGAGCTGCTCCTGCTCCTGCTCGGTGGGCCGGCTGCTCATGTACTCTTTTAACGCGCCCATCAGGCCGCTTTCGGCGGCGTGGGCCTCCACATAGGTCTGCATGCTGCTCATGATGGCGCGGAACTCGCCGATCAGGCCGAGCGGCCCGGATGGATCGGCGGTGACGACGAGCGCGCCGATCGACGCCGGCGCGGAGATGATCTGCGCCCATTCTTCGACAGTGAACGACTCTTTGGTGATCATGTGCGTACTCCTTTTGACAGTGGACAGTAGTTCAGTGGCCAGTGGTTCAGGGGACAGGGGACAGTAGGTCAGTGATCTATCGTCCGTTGTTCTTCATCCTTCCTCCTTCCTCCTTCATCCTTCCACCTTCCTATTCTTCCAGCGTCACCAGGCCGGTGCGGACGGCGTAGAGGGCGGCCTGGGTACGGCTGGGCACGCCCAACTTGGCCAGAATGCCGCCGATGAGCGACTTGACCGTCTTCTCCTGCACCTGGAGGACGCGGGCGATCTCGTCGTTGGAGCGGCCGCGGGCCAGCAGCCGCAGCACCTCCTCTTCGTAATCGCCCAGGCGGGCCGGCTCCTCCGGCTCCTTCACTTCATGTAGCAACCGTTCAACGACCTGGGGCGACAACTGCACCTGCCCAGCGGCGGCGGCCTTGATGGCCCGGCGCAGCTCATCGGCCTCGGTGTCCTTCAGCAGGTAGCCGATTGCCCCGGCGCGGATGGCCCCGATGACCTTCTCGTCCTCCAGGACGCTGGTCAGGGCCACCACTTCAACCTCCGGCAGCTCGCGGCGAATGAGGCTCGTCGCGGTGATGCCGTCCATGATGGGCATGAGCAGGTCCATGAGGACGACATCCGGCCGCAGACGGTGGGCCAGAGCGACGGCCTCGACCCCGTTGGCCGCCTGGCCGACGATCTCCAGCTCCGGGTCGAGGCTGAGGAACATCCGCAGGCCGTCGATCACGACGCTGTGGTCATCTACGAGCAGGACTCGAATGGTCATAGGTATCCAATTTGCCGGCAGCCGGCCGTGGGGCCGGGCCGCCTGACGGAAGGGCAGGCAGCACCCTCAGTCAGTCAGTTTGCGTACCGTGACGATGGTCAGGTCGTCGGCCTGCGGCGTATCGCCGGTGAAGTCGCGCACGGCGGCCAGGATGGCGTCGATGAGGGCGCGCGCGTCAGCGGGCGCGGCTTCGCCGGTCGCCGTCCCGCGCACCGCGGCGATGAGCCGTTCCTTGTCGAACAGATCGCCGCGGGCATTCATGGCTTCGGTGATGCCGTCGGTGTAGAGCACGATGATATCACCCTTGGCCAGTGTCGTCGTCGCCTCATCATAGGTCATGTCGTCCATGATGCCCAGCACCATGCCGCGCGAGACGATCTCCTCGACGCGGCCGCCGGCGCGACGGACGAGGGGCACGTTGTGGCCGGCGTTGGCGAAGGTCAGGCGGCCGCCGGCGGCGTCGAGCACGGCGTAGAAGGCGCTGACGAAGAGCATGGCGTGGTTGTCGCGGGCGATCTGGACGTTGGCCGCGGCCAATGTCGCCGCCGGGCCGGGCTGGGTCTGCGCCGCGCCACGGATCATCGCCCGGCTGTGGGCCATGAACAGCGCCGCGGCCGTGCCTTTGCCGCTGACGTCGGCGATGAGCAGGCCGAGGTGGTTCGGGTCGTCCGGCCACTCGATGAAGTCATAGAGGTCGCCGCCGATCTCGCGCGCCGACTCATAGGCCGCGGCGAAGTCATAGCCGGCCACTTGCGGATAGTCACTGGGCAACAGGCTCATCTGAATCTGGCGCGCCTGTTGCAGTTCGCGCTCCATGCGTTGGCCGCGGCTCTCGACGCTGTGGAGGCGGGCCTGCTCGATGCTGAGGGCGGCCTGGTTGGCCAGCAGACGGGCGAAGCGCAATTCGTCCTCGCTGAGGCGGCCTGGCTGGTGGCCGCTCAACCCCAGGACACCGATGGCCCCGCCGCCGATGAGCAGCGGGATGAAGACGACGCTGACCGGCGTGGCGGCGTCCTGGCCGTCTTGCCACGGCTGGCGGCTCTGGAAGGCGGCCAGCGCCCCGGCGCTCAGCGTCTCGTTGAGCGGGCCGGTGGGCCAGTTGTGGGCGGCGCGCAACGCCAGCCGGCTGTCGCCCGGTTCCGGCAGCAGAATCGCCGCCGCGTCGGCTTGCAGCAGGCGCGGCGCTTCGGTCACCAGGAAGTCGAGCAGCGCCGCCGGGTCCAGGTGGGTCTGGGCGCGGTTGGCGAAGTCGAGTAGCAACGTCTGTGACTGGTTGGCCAGGCGCAACTTCTCGACGATGCCGGCCACGTGGGAGTGGACGACCGGCTCGGAGACCAGCAGTCGCAGGGCGATTTCCTGGTCCGACAGGCCGGCCGCGGCCAGGCGCAGGACTTCGTTCTCGCGGTCGGTCAGGGGGTCGGCGGCGCTGTTCTGCGTCTCGGCCAGCAGGCGGGCGGCGATGACCGGGGAAAGCTGGGGGCGACCGGCGGCGGCGGCCTTGATGGCCCGGCGCAACTCGTCGGCCTCAGTGTCCTTCAGCAGGTAGCCAATGGCTCCGGCGCGGATGACGGCCGTGACCGCGGCCTCTTCGATGACGCTGGTGACGACGATGACCTGGGTGGCCAGGCCGCGACGGCGGATTTCGGCCGTGGCCTCCAGCCCGGACATGACCGGCATGATCAGGTCCATCAGCACCACATCGGGTTGCAGCGCCTCGGCTTTCTGCACCGCCTCCGCGCCGTTAACGGCCTCGCCGACGACCTCCAGTTCGGGGTCGAGACCCAGGAACATGCGCAGTCCCTGGCGGACGACGCTGTGGTCATCGGCGATAATAATGCGAATCGTCATGGCGTCACTTGCGGCCGATTATAGCACAACGCGCGCCGGACATGAGTACGCTGTTGCCCAGGCGCACGAGGATAGTCGTCTCTACCCATTGTGTCCTACCCACTCTTCGATTATGATAAACGCATTGCTCTCGGCAGTGCCTGAAATGGACATTCCGAACGACCAACTGCGGCAATTCTTTATCAAGACCTTTAGCGACGATGAGCTGGAGGACTTCTGTTTCGACTACTTCCCGGCGGCGTCGCAGGAGTTCGCGCCGGGGATGGCGGTCGGGCGCAAGGCGCGGTTGCTGATCAGCTTTGCCGACCGGCGCGGCCAGCGCGAGCACCTGATCGTCGCTCTGGGCAAGGTGCGGCCGGAGCAGTTTGCCGACGCCTTCCAGCGGCTGCCCCAACCGGCCGCGCCGTCGAGCGCATCGACCACCCGCCTGACGCGCCGCATCTTCATCAGCCACGCCGAGGAGGACGCCGAGCTGGCTCGCCGGCTGGCGGCCGACCTGCGCCAGGCCGGCCGCCCCGTGTGGCTGGCCTCAGACGACATCCTGCCCGGCGAGCAGTGGGTGGAAGCCATCGGCCGCGGCCTGACCATCAGCGGCCTGTTCGTCGTGCTGATCACCCCCCAGGCGGTGCAGTCGGAGTGGGTCAAGTACGAGGTCAACCTGGCCATCACCCTGGAACGGCGTCTGCGCATGGAGATCATACCGCTGGAGGTCGCGCCGGCCGAGATCCCCATCACCTGGACGGCCTATCGGGCCATCGAATTCAGCGACTACGATGGCCACTTGCCGCAAGTGCTGGCGCGGCTGGCGGCGCGCCGAAAAATGCCGGCGGCGCGGCCGCCCAGCCCGACGTTGCCCCCGCCGCAGCCGCCGCGGCGCACCGACACGCTGAACCGGCCCGCGCCGCTGCCCTTGCCGGAACCCGCGCCCGTCGTCTTGCCCGACCGCGTCCCCCGCGACTACCCGCAGCAACCCACCTATCGCCTTCACGGCCCGACGGGGATCGCTCTGGCGCACGTGCCCGCGGGTATGTTCCTGTATGGGCCGGAACGGCAACCGCTGACCACGGGCGAGTTCTGGCTCGGCCGCTTTCAGGTGACCAACGACGATTATAAGCATTTCACCGACGCCAACCCGGGCCACCGCGTGCCTCATGTGGCCGCCGACTGGGCCGAGCCTTACAACTGGGACCCGGTCACGCGAGACTATCCGCCGGGCAAAGCGACGCACCCGGTGGTGTTGGTCAGCTGGGCCGACGCCAAGGCGTTTTGCGACTGGGCGGGGATGCGCTTGCCGAGCGAACAGGAGTGGGAGAAGGCGGCGCGGGGCACGGACGGCCGCGCCTATCCCTGGGGCGACGAGCCGCCGACGGCCGATCACTGCAACTGCGACCACGCCACGCTGGGCACGTCGTCGGTCGGCCGCTATTCGCCGCAGGGCGACAGCCCCTACGGCTGTGGCGACATGGCCGGCAACGTCAGCGAGTGGACGAGCACGCCCGGCACGGCCAGCGAGACGCGCATCGTTCGCGGCGGGGCCTGGCCCTTTGACAGGCAGAACAATCAGGTCACCTACCGGTTGGAAGCCAGCGCCGCGCGTCTGACGCCCTACATCGGCTTTCGCGCCCTGACCGACCTGGCCACCGACACGCCCACCGGCGAGCGCTGGACCCATCTGCGCAGCGGCATCGAGTTCCTGCGCGTGCCCGCCGGCCTGTTCTTTTTCGGCGATAGCCGCCAGCCGGTCGAACTGGGCGCTTTCTGGATCGGCCGCTACGAGGTGACCAATCTGCAATTCGACCACTTCGTGCGCGCCACCGGCTACCGGACGGTGGCCGAACAGAAGGGCTATGGTCGCGTGTGGCGCGACGGCAACTGGGTGCGGCAACCGGGGGCCTACTGGCGGCAACCCGACGGACCGAACTCGGCCATCGACAACAGGTGGTCGCATCCCGTGGTGCAGATCAGCTCGGTCGACGCCGACGCCTTCGCTCAATGGGCCGGGCTGCGGCTGCCGACGGAGATGGAGTGGGAGAAGGCCGCCCGTGGCGGCGACAGCCGCGTGTTCCCCTGGGGCAACCACGCGCCCTCGCCGCGCCTGCTCAACTATGGCCTCGTGGTGGGCGACACGACGCCCGTCGGCCGCTTCTCGCCCGGCGGCGACAGCCCCTACGGCGTGGCCGATATGGCCGGCAACGTCTGGGAATGGACGACGACGCGCTATGACCGCGACCCCGACCTGCTGGTGCTGAAGGGCGGCTCCTGGGCCGACCCGGAGACCTCCTGGCGGCGCGGCGCGGCCGGCCCCCGCCACTGTCAGGCGTCGATCGGTTTCCGCTTGGTGGCCTCGGCGGCCTAGAGGGGAAGAAGGGGCCAGGGGAAGAGGCCACGCCCAGGGAAGCACCCTCTTCCCCTGGAACCTGGAACCTGGCCCCTGGAACCTCTCTTCGGGTAGCCCTACGGCAGGCAGTAGGTGACGGCAACCTCATCGACGGCCATGCCGGTGATGCCGCCTGTGCCGTTGTTGAACACCCCCAAGTAGAGCGTCACCGCCTGGCCCCGGAAGGCGCTCAGGTCAAGGGTGTGCCGCTGCCACTGGCTATACCATTGCCGCTGGAAGAGCAAGACATGCTGCCGGCCGCCGCTGTCGAACAGCAGCACCATCTGCGCGTCGTCGCTCAGCCTGGCCTGGTCGAGGGGCGAGGTGGGCACAAGGGGCGGCGGGACGAGCGCCGCGGCGCGCGTGCCCGTCGTCGTGGCGAAGAGCTGGAAGCTGAGCGTCACCGACGACGGCCCGGCGGGGATGAAGAGCGTCTGCTGGGTCGATGAGTAGCTGTAGACGTTGTCCTGCGGCCGGATGATGCCGATCTGCATGGCCCGCAGGCCGCTGTGGACCGGGAAGGTGACGTAGCGGGCGGGGAAAGCGTTGCTGTTGATCTGCCAGCCGTCGCTGTTCTCGAAGCCGCCGTTGACGATCAGGTCCGTGCAGCGGCCGGCCGGGCGCGTGGCCGTGGGCGAGGGCGTCGCGGTCGCGGTCGTGGGCGGGCGGGCCGGCGTGGCCGTGGCCGTGGGTGGCGGCGCGGTGGTGGCGGTGGCGGTGGCTGTACCCGTGAGCGTGGCTGATGCCGTCGGCGTGGCTGATGCCGTGGGCGTGGCTGATGCCGTCGGCGTGGCTGATGCCGTCGGCGTGGCGGATGCTGTCGGCGTGGCTGATGCCGTCGGCGTGGGCGACGCGCCAAAGAGCAGCGCCGGCAGGTAGACGGGCGCGGCCGTCGGCGTGGCGCTGGGGGTGCTGGAGGGCGTCGGCGTGGCCGATGCGGTGGCCGTCGCTGTCGGCGTGGGCGGCGTGCCGGTGACGGTGGCCGTGGGCGTGCCCGTGGTGGTCGGTGTCGCTGTCGCCGTCGGCAGGGGCGTCTTTGTGGCTGTGGCTGTCGCCGTGGGCGGTTTCGTCGCCGTGGCTGTCGGCGTCAACGTCGGAATCTGGTTGATGTCCACCATGCCGCCGACGAAGCTGCCGGGCACGACCTTATCATCGGTGTTGGCGAAGAAGGGCGCGGGCGTCGTCGGGAAGTCGAGGAAGGTCGGCACGGGCGTCGGCCGCCAGGGGATGTCGAACATCAGCGTCAACAGAGCGCTGTCCGGCAAGGGCACGAGGGCGGTGTTGTTGTAGATGAGCACCTGTAGCCGCCCCTCAGCGCCATTGACGGTGAGGGTGGGCAAGAGCCGGTAGCCCTGGGGCAGGGCCAGAACGATGCTGTCGGGCACGCCGTCGCTGTTGGCGTCGGTCTCGTCCAGCGTCAGTAGCGTGGCGTCATAGGACAGGGTGAAGAAGATCGTGTCGATGGCGTGGCCGCCGCCGGTAAAGGTCAGAGGCAGGGCCAGCGGCTGGCCGGCCTGGGCCGTCGTGTAGTCGGGCACGGCCAGAATGGGCGCGGCTGCCGGGCCGGCCGGTTCGGGCCAGGGCTGGGCCACGACGCCACGCGCCGCCGACGCCAGAAGCGCCAACAGGCCCACGAACGCCAGTGGCAGGAGGAAGATGATTGGACGGCCGCGACCGGACATGGTTGCTATAACCCGGGCCGTGGCCTCTGCCGGCGCGGAATTGCGCGTCAGCGGCAGAAGCCACGGCCGATAGCGTTATTATAGGTAACAGCGCCGGCAGCGCGGGCAAAAAAGCCGTGAATTGACTACGGCGTGACCTCGAAGGCGTCGATGGCCATATTGAAGCCGACGTCGTCGCCGTTCCAGACGATCGACGGCGTATAGCTGCCGCCGGCGGGTGTCAGACCGATCAGGTCGTCGCTGTCGCCGGTGACGCTGCCCAATTGGAAGGTGTTGAGCACCGAGATGACCAGGTTGCCGCCGGCGGGATCGTCCCAGAAGCCGGCCACATCTTCGGCCGCCAGGCCGGCGACGGTCGAGCCGTCGAAGTACATCGCCCACGCGCCCAGCGTGTTCGCGCCGGTGGACGTGGGCGTGAAGGCGATCACGTCCTCGTCGGCCGCGCTGAGGTTGCCGCCGCCGCTGCGCGGAACCTTGGCCGTGCCGCTGGTGCTGACGAGCAGCCGGTTGCCGTCCATGCCCAGGGCGTCGATGCGCTCGGCGGAGGCCGTCAGACCGACATCGGAGCCGTCGAAGTAGAGGGCGAAGCTGCCCGCAGTGGTGTTGCCCAGCGCGGTTGGCGTGAAGCGGATGACATCGTTGGGCATGACCGTGCCCACGCCGGGCACGTTCTGCTTGGCCCCCAGGGCGAAGTAGAAGGTGTCGAACGCGCCGCCGGTGTCCTGGCGATAGAAGGCGGTGACGTTCTTGGTGATGCCGACGTCGGAGGCGTCGAAGACCATCGACCAGGTGTTGGCCACGCCGTCATAGTGGATGATGTCGGCCGGGGCGAAGGCGACGCCGCCGGCGTTGCCGGCCGCCTTGGCCGAGAGATCGACGCTCAGATTGTCCGGGCCGCCGCCCCCGCCGCCGCAAACGTCATAGGACAGGGAGCGGATGTATGTGCCCCAGCGGCCCTGGCTGGTGCCGGTGTTCTTGCTGTACTCGCCCAGGTACCAGAAGGTCTCGCCATCGGGGTCGATGGTCATGCCGGTGTAGTCGCCCCAGCGGTGGGGCGAGCCGTCGAAGGCGGTGTAGGTCAGCGCCCCGGCCTGGAGCTGTACCTCGGCCTGGAGGCTGCCGGCGGGGTCGCTGGCCTGGCGGCCGGCGGCGAAGACGCCGGGGAACATAGACGTGCTGGTTTTTGTGTAGCCGATAGCTACGTCGTCGCAGCGGTTGACGGCCAGGTTGGGGAAGAGGCGATATTGGCCGGCCGTGGCCAGCACGCCCGCGTCGGCGATGGCCGCGGTGGTCGGGTTGATCTTGGCCCAACGGATGCAGTCCACGGTGCCGCCGCCGGGGTTACAGGCGAAGGTATAGGTTGTCCAGGCGAAGCCGTTGCGATACTCGAAGTCCTGCGGCCGATAGTCGTTGGCCTGGAGCCTGGCGCTGCTGCCGCTCTGGGGCGCATCGATTGGGTAGCCGCCGGCGACGCCGGTGTAGGTCGCCAGGTTGACGACGCCAACGGCCACAGGCGCGCTGCTCAGCGGGTTCGACCAACGCCAGATGCGATAGGTCTCGCCGTTGTAGTTGTAGTTGGTGATGAAGCTGTGGTTGGGGCCGCTGTTCCATGTGCCCTGTGCCCAGCCGTGGAGGTTGAGCGGGATGGGCGTGTCTTCGGTCGTCGGCAGGGCGCGGCTGGCCCAGTTGGCCGGATTGCCGGCGTACATGGCGCTCTTGTCGAAGGCGTAGACACGCGACTCCAGGAAGGAGCTGGTGAAGATGTTGGCCCCGGCGAAGATGTACTCATGGCCAACGCCGGCGTGCGGGTAGTCGAAGAACTGGCTGGCGGTGCCGACGTTGAAGGCATAGACGTACCAATCGCCCAGCGGGTTGCTGGTGGCGGAGACGGCCAGGCAGTAGGTGACGCCGTCCACGTCGATGCCCAGGATGAAGCGGTCGGCCGCCTCATCGTAGATGGCGTTGGGGTCGAAGACGAACGACACGTTGCAGGCGGGCACCTCGCTCATGAAATTGTTGAATTCATAGGGGCCGCCCACGAGAGCGCCGGACTTGTTGTAGATCTCAAAGGCGGAGTTGACGGCGGCGATGAGGTGGTTGGGGCCGACAGCCAGCTCCGGGTCGGGCGGCACGCCGCTGCCGTCGTTGTAGTCCAGGCTGGGCCAGCCGTTGCCGGGCGTTGGGGCCTGGGTGGAGGGCGACGCGGCCGCCACTTCCATCGGCGGCAACAGCAGGGCGGCTGCCTGCAAGGCGGCGACCTCGGCCGGCGGCAGGAGGCTCTCCGTCTCGGTCAGGTCCACTTCGCCGCGCTGCCAGCGGGCATAGAGACCGTTGGCCGGGTCCACGCCGGTGGCCACTTTCGCCAGCGACACGGTTGTTGGCGCGGCCGTGCCCGATGTGGGCGCGGGGTTCAGGCTGCCCGACGGGGCCAGCGGCCGGCCGGGGGCGAAGGCGGACAGCGCCGCGCGGCGGGCGCTGCTCTCCGGCGCGGGCGCGCCGGCCCGAACGGCCAGCCACGTACCGGCGGCGATTAGAGCGACGATGACAGCAATTCTGGCTAACGGATGTCTCATTTTGTTTTAACTCCTCATGACAGTTTTGTTGCCGGCATTATGCCCCCTGGGCAAGCACGACTTTCTCTCTATTATAGGGTTTTTGGTCTCGGAAATATAGCAGTCTGGGCAAATTGGGTGTGAAGGCGCGCCGATCTACCTGAGCGGCGACTGATTGCCGCGCCGATACGCTTGCGCGCGCGGGTCTTTGGGCTAGATTTCGTCTATGTCCACCTTCCAGCTCTACGCCGTCGAGGACGCTGGGCCACGGTTGCTGCCTGTGCCGGCCGAGGCGACGCAGTTGATCGACCTTTACCGCGGTCTGGCGCTGGGGGTCTACGACGCGCTGCGCACCTTCGACCACAACAAGTTCCTCTACCTCAATCGTCACCTGGCCCGCACGGAGCGGTCAATGGCCCTGTTGGGCTGGAACTACCGGCTCGACCGGGCGCGGCTGCTGCGGGCGTTGCACGCTGTGGTGACGGCCGCGCCGTGGCCGGAGATGCGCGTGCGGCTGGACATTCTGGCCGCGCCGGCCGAGGCGCTGGGCACGACCAGCCGCGAGCTAATCGCCCTGCAAGCCTTCACGCCGCCGCCGCCGGCGCTATATGAGACCGGCGTGGCCGTCGATTTCGCCGCCGGGGTGGCGCGCGAACGGCCGTTGGCCAAGACGGCCGACTTCGCCGCGCGCCGTCCGGCCACGTCGGGGCTGCAAGCGCCAGGCTCGGCCGCCGGCGACCCGCCCTATGAGTACTTGATGCTCGACAGCGCCGGGCGCATTCTGGAGGGCACGGGCACCAACTTCTGGGCCGTGCGCCGCGGGGTCGTCTATACGGCCGGGGAGAACGTGCTGGAGGGCATCACCCGCGAGATTCTGCTGGGGTTGATCCCGTCGCTGGGGCTGACGCTGCGGCTGGAGGCGGTCGCGGCCAGCGAGATCGGCGCGCTGGACGAGGCCGCGCTGAGCGGGTCGTCGCGCGCGTTCCTGCCGGTGGTGGCCATCGCCGGGCAGCCGGTCGGCGACGGCCGGCCGGGGCCGGCCACGCGGCGCATCCTGGCGGCGTATAACGCCTTCGTCGCCGACAATATCAAGACTGCCAACCCGTAGGGCCGGCCCGCCGGTCTGCGACTGGAGAAACACACTGTGAATAAGAAACATCTTTGCGCCGCCCTGGTGGCGCTCCTGTTGGGCGGCGTGTCCGTCGGCTGTGGCAACGCGCCGGACGAGAACGCCGCCCTGGCAACTACCGGGGCGACGGCCGTGGCCGCCGCGCCCACCAAGCCGCCGCCCATCATCGCCGCCAACACGGCCGCGCCCGCGCCGGCGACGGCCGAGGTCGCGCCGCCGACGCCGACCGCTCAGCCGACGATGGCGATGACCGCCGCGCCGACGGCCGCGCCGACCGACGTGCCGCCGCCGCCGCCGGCTGTGCCGCCGACGGCTGTGCCGGCCACGGCCGCGCCGCCGCCGCCGCCCGCGCCGACGGCCGTCCCCCCCACCGCCGTGCCGCCGACGGCCGCGCCGCCGCCGCCTTCGTCGCCCGGCAGCATCAACGGCCTGAGCGCCTCGAACTTCGCCATTCAGGATCGGGCGCAACTGACGGTCAATGGCGACATCTGGTTCGAGTTCCACGTGGCCAACTCAACCAGCAGCGATGTGCCCTTCGACGCGCTGGGTGTGATGCCCAAGAAGGACGGCGTCGACCGGCCACAGTGGTACCAGCACAGTTGGGGCGGCAACAACGATGTCATTCCGGTGGATGGTCTGTCGTGGGACGACCACATCAACCTGCCCGAGGCGGGCAACTACACGCTGCGACTGGTGATCTGCTTCGACGGGCCGGCCTGCCAGGCGCAGAACGGCACGTGGCACACCCTGTCGCAGGAGATTCCCGTGACCATCCGTTGACAGCGCAATAGCCCGGCCGCCCTAGCGCGTTGGCTTTTCTCTTTCGGCCGCGTGGTGCTAGAATCAGACGGTTATGACCGATCTGTTGCCCATCGAAGCGCTCGTGCTGACCCTCCACGACATTGGCGCGGTGCAGTTCGGCCGCTTCCGGTTGCACAGCGGCCGGGAATCGCGCATCTACATCGACCTGCGCGTGCTGGTGTCGTTTCCGGCGGCCCTGCGCCAGGCGACGGCGGCCTATCGCGACCTGGTGGCCGGGCTGGCGTATGACCTCCTGGCGGCCACGCCGCTGGCCGGGTTGCCCATCGGCACGGCGCTGTGCCTCGACCTGGACAAGCCGCTCATCTACCCGCGCAAGACGGCCAAGAGCTATGGCACGGGCAAGGACATCGAGGGGCGCTGGTCGATCGGCCAGACAGTCCTCGTCATTGATGACCTGATCACCTCCGGCGATAGCTTGCTGGAGACGATTGCCACGGTCAAGGCGGCCGGGTTGAAGGTCCACGACACCGCGGTGCTGATCGACCGCGAGCAGGGTGGGCGGGAGATGCTGGCGGAGCAGGGCTACGTCCTTCACGCGGTCATGACGCTGCGCGAGTTGTTAGATATGCTGGTCGAGCACGACCGGCTGACTCATTACCAGCGACGCGAAGTCCTATTGTCGCTCAATCTCGCCTAGCCCGCGCCGGAGCTGCCGCGGGTGGGGTGTTCCATGCGGACGGACGGCCGCCGGCCGTGTCCGTCGGCCCAGACGCATAAAGGGGAATCACACGATGTCCGATACCGACAAAATCCTCCGTAGCACGGCCCACAACGTGCTGCGCATGGAGCAAAATCCGCTGGAAGTGATGTTCAAGCCGAAGAGTGTCGCCGTGGTGGGGGCGACGGAGCGCGCCGGCAGTGTCGCCCGCACCATCCTGTGGAACCTCATTTCCACGTCCTTCGGCGGGACAATCTTCCCGGTCAACCCCAAGTACAACAGCATCCTGGGCATCAAGGCCTACCCCAACATCGCCGCCATTCCCGACCCGGTTGACCTGGCCGTCATCGTTACGCCGGCCAAGACGGTGCCGGGCATCATCGAGGAGTGTGTCAACGCCGGCGTCAGCGCGGCCATCATCATCTCGGCCGGTTTCAAGGAGACGGGGCCGGAGGGCGCGGCGCTGGAGCAGCAAATCCTGAAGATCGCCCGCCGCGGCCGGATGCGCATCATCGGCCCCAACTGCCTGGGCGTCATGAATCCCATCACCGGGCTGAACGCGACCTTCGCCAGCACGATGGCCCGGCCAGGCTCGGTCGGCTTCATCAGCCAGTCGGGCGCGCTGCTGACGGCCATCCTCGACTGGAGCTTCCGCGAGAACGTCGGCTTCAGCGCCTTTGTGTCCATCGGCTCGATGCTCGACGTGGGTTGGGGCGACCTGATCCACTACCTGGGCGATGACCCCAACACGCGCAGCATCGTCCTCTACATGGAGTCGATCGGCGACGCGCGCGCCTTCCTCTCGGCCGCGCGCGAGGTGGCCCTGACCAAGCCCATCATCGTCATCAAGCCGGGGCGCACGGAGGAGGCGGCCAAGGCGGCCGCGTCGCACACCGGCTCGCTGACGGGCGGCGACGAGGTGCTGGCGGCGGCCTTCCGTCGTAGCGGCGTTCTGCGCGTCGATACGATTGCCGACCTGTTCAACATGGCCGAGGTACTCAGCAAGCAGCCGCGGCCGCGTGGCCCGCGCCTGAGCATCGTCACCAACGCCGGCGGGCCGGGCGTGCTGGCCACCGACGCGCTCATCATGGCCGGCGGCGAGCTGGCGCCCATCTCCCCGGCGGCTATGGAAGAGTACAACCAGCTCCTGCCGCCCCACTGGAGCCACAACAACCCCATCGACATCCTCGGCGACGCCGACGCGCAGCGCTATGCCGCGTCGATCAAGATCGCCACCAACAACCCGGAGAGCGACGGCACGCTGGTCATCCTGACGCCGCAGGCCATGACCAACCCGACGGAGACGGCCCGCGTCCTGGCCGAGCAGTTCGCCCGGCCGACGGGCCAGGTCTACGGCAAGCCCATCCTGGCCAGCTGGATGGGCGGCTCGGAGATCAGCAGCGGCGAGGCGATGCTCAACAAGGCCAACATCCCCACCTTCCCATACCCCGACACGGCGGCGCGCATCTTCACCTACATGCACCGCTATCAGCGGCGGCTGACGGCGCTCTACCAGACGCCGGAGCTGGCCGAGGACTACACCGAGACGGGCTTCAAGCACTTCCTCATCAAGCAGATGCTGGAGCAGATCAGACAGACGGGCCGGACGATCCTGACCGAGTATGAGTCGAAGCAGGTGCTGGAGGCGTATGACATCCCCACCGTGTCGACGCGGCTGGCCCACAGCGCCGATGAGGCGGCGGACATTGCCGCGGCGATCGGCTTCCCGGTGGTCATCAAGCTGAACTCGGAGACGATCACCCACAAGACCGACGTGGGCGGCGTGCGGCTCGACCTGGCCACGGCCGGCGAGGTGCGCAATGCTTACCAGACGATGGAAAAGGCCGTCGGCGAGAAGTTCAGCCCGGCCGACTTCCTGGGCGTGACGGTGCAGCCGATGCTGAACCTGAAGGACGGCTATGAACTGATCATCGGGGCCAGCCCCGACCCGCAGTTCGGCCCGGTGATGCTGTTCGGCACGGGCGGCACGCTGGTGGAGGTCTTCAAGGACCGCGCCCTGGCCATTCCACCGGTGAACACGACGCTGGCCCGGCTGACGATGACGCGCACGAAGATCTATGAGGCGCTGAAGGGCGTGCGCGGCCGGCCGCCGGTCGATCTGGCCCTGCTGGACAAGATCTTCGTCCGCTTCAGCGAGTTGGTGGTCACGCAGCGCTGGATCAAGGAGATCGACATCAACCCGCTGTTCGCGTCGCACGAGCAGCTGATCGCGTTGGACGCGCGGGTGGTGCTGTATGAGCCGGAGGTGAAGGAGGAAGACCTGCCCCGGCTGGCCATCCGGCCGTACCCGTCGCACTATGTCAAGCAATTCACCAACCGCGAGGGCGTCGAGTTCACTCTGCGGCCGATCCGCCCGGAGGACGAGCCGAAGATGGTCGCCTTCCACGAGAAGCTATCGGAGCAGAGTGTCTATCTGCGCTACTTCCGGGCGTTCAACCTGGAGCAGCGGACGGAGCATGAGCGGCTGACGCGCATTTGCTTTGTGGACTACGACCGCAGCATCGCCCTGGTGGCGGAGACGGCCGACCCGGCGACGGGCCAGCCGGAGATCGTCGCCGCCGGCCGGCTGACGCGCCTGCAGAACCCGGAGGAAGCGGAGTTCGCCATGCTGGTGCGCGACGACTACCAGCGGCGCGGCGTGGGCACGCAGCTCCTGACGCAGCTACTGGAGTTCGGCGCGGACGAAGGCATCCGGCGCGTCGTGGCCTACATGCTGCCGGAGAACCGAGGGATGATGGAGATCAGCGAGAAGCTGGGATTCGTCATGAGCCGGGAGGAGGATATGGTGAAGGCGGTGAAGGAGATTGCGTAGATGAATACCTCAGAGGTTTTCCGCAAACCTCTGAGGTCTTTTTCAACGCGCTTGTCCGCGATTTACGCGCAAGAGACAACCTGCTATCTTTGGCTCCTTCATAACGGCCGTGTGAATCCTGGCGGCCAGTTGCGCGAAATCTGGGTCGAATGTGCAGACAACGATACCGGCGTGTTGATGGCCTCGCTCGTGCAGGCGAATGAAATGCTTGCGGTTGAAGGTTAACAGGATGCGCTGCTCCGATGCCGCGAAGGCCAAGACTTCCTCGTCGGGCAGACCAACTCCTGCTCTTCCTGTCTCGTCAATCGTCAGAACGTTGTGCCCCAAGAGGCGTAAGGCCTCGACCGCCGGCCGCGGGAAGTTCTCATTCGCATAAAACGCAGCCATGTCTAGGCCGCCTCATTCTCTTCGATCTGTTGATCGATCTCGTTCTTGAAGGCACGATAATAGGCCCAGGCGTTGGCCAGATCTTCGGCGCGAAGGCTGGGGTAGGCGGTCAGCAGCTCCGCCTCAGATGTGCCCAGCTGTCGTGCCCGGATGAGTACCCAGACCGGAATGCGCGTACGAACGACACGCGCCTCGCCGCCAAACACATCTGGTGTGCTCTCGATGCCGGGGAAGGCGTCGCCCAAATCGCGCACGACCCATTGCAAGAGCTGGGCCTTTTCGGCGCGGTTCATTTTCGTCAGCAATCGTTCGCTTTCCTTTAGGACATCCATGATCGCTACCCTTTGGTCAAGGTGATAGTGGGATGATACCATATTTAGGTAAGGGCGATCCCATCGGAGTAGACTGCTACGCCGCGTGACAGCCAGTGTAACCGAGCGGAAACGAAACGGAATTTGGTGGGTGATGAATGATAAAGACCTCAGAGGTTTTCCGCAAACCTCTGAGGTCTTCTAGACGACGGCAACTAGCGGACGATATCCAGCCCGTCGATCTTGCCGGGAAAGGTTGCGCCGGGGGCCAGCCAGGTGACCAGCGACGGCGTCCAACCGCCGGAGCCGTAGCCGTTGGGCGTCAGCCAGACAATCATGGTCGCCAGGAATATGTTAGCCTATGGAAGGCGCACAGATTATGAAGATGATGACCCAGAAAGGACGGAATGTGTGACGAGTCCAGACATTTCTGGACTCGTCACTTGTTCAGTGATTGGCGTCAACGGGTGCGTTCCGGCCTGTCGAGGGTAGGCACAAAGGATTATGCTAGAAACAGGCCAGGTCTCTTCAAAGGGCCAATCAGTTCACTGATTGACTCGCTTCTAAACGTCAGCCCCAGCAACTGATTTGGTACCAATTGCTCGCCCACTGTACCTTAGGAACAGATTTAGTGCATGAGAATGTGCCGGCTGCGCCCCTTACGGTCACTTTGACTGTGTCCTTCCACCACCAACCATTAGTAAGTGTCCAGTCGCAGCCTTGTTGGCCCACGCCGGCAAGATTGTTACAGGTCTGAAGAGGATACTTGACCCAATAACCGTATTGGTTGTATCCTTCGATCTGAACAGTTTGTTTGTAATGACTTGGACTTACATATACCTTCAACTGTTGGCCGTTTGTGCCGGCATAAGCGGGCGATGTGTTAATGGCGGCAAGCGTTAAGCCTACAACCATTGCCATTAGAGCAAGCAAGCGTCCAACGGGCCTTGTATTCACTATTACCTCCTAAATTCCTGACACCCAAGCAGTTTTGCCTCTAGTCTTACGTTCCTCAACTGTCCCGTTCATGTGACCGATTTCATCTGCCCTTGATTTTTGTCACTCTCATTGGTCTCCTCACTTGTAAAATGTGATGGTGCCCAAGTCGACAGTGCTACCACTCGCGGGTTGTTTTACGTACTTGTCGAACAAGGCGGTGAAGTAACGATCATACGTTCGATTAATGTTGCCGTTGATCTCGAACCGATAGGTTGCGTTGCTAGGCACGCTGTAGTAGGTGACGTTACACCCATAGGGTCCCCACCAAAAGTTGGAGTAGGTGCCAGACCTAATGATGGTGCCGTTGGTCGTCCGCAGGTAGGCACTTGTACAGTAGGTTGGCGAGAAGAGATTCGTATTACGGATGGCTACTTTCACCGTAACGGACGGACCAGCCGCGTTCGCCGCTGGCGCCGCGATGGCAATGCACATGAGTGCCAGGAGGACTACTGCCAATAACACCAGTCGAACTTTCATGCTCTTATTCATTGGAGACTTCTCCTTAAACGTGCGTGCGTAGGTAACGAACACATTGCTTGTATCACTACTTTTTTTGAGGAGGCTTTAGAGGGCGCACTTGGGCAGCCATCCGGCGCTGTTCCTCTTCAAACCTCTTTTGCTGGTTACGCATTTCCTGAGCTGCCCGCGCCTGCTGCCTCTGTTGCCATTCCCACTCCTTGCTGGATCGCTGAGCTTGCTTATCCCACTCTTTCTGCTGTTTCTTCTGCCGCTTCAATTCTTCTTCGCTGATCGATTCAGCGTCGTGGGCTCCGAATGCCACGTCGGCCGACGCGCGCCCTAGGCGGCCAGCCACCCTGCTCCAAAGGGCAAAAGGCGCGACAAGCACCATCTTGGCTTCCTCGCTTTCTTCCGCTGTCATCGCCGTGGGCTGATCGGTCTTCTCCGGATCGACCAGGGCGATAACAAAACCGGCCAGAGCGCCTATGGTGCCAATGATGACCGGCCCGGCAGTCAATTCCTCGAAGAACTCGAGGAAAAAGCTATGGGTGTAGAGCCAGTAGGCAGCGTAGCCAAAAGCCGCGGCATTGGCGACGGCGACGACGACGCGTGTAAGCTTGTACAGACCAGTATGGCGGTGCGTCAGGCGAAACAGGATAGCGGCTAACAGACCTGTTGTTAACCCCAATACAAGTCCCCCGACGCCTAGAATGACGGCGAGGATGACTGAGATAGGTACCCAGATGAATGCTCCCAGAAGCACGAACACCAGAAAGTAAAACACGCCATCAGCAAAGTCGGTCGTGCCAAAAAACGCAAACAGTAACAGCATCACGCCTGGCCCAAACAAGCCGATCACTGCCGCTGTGTAGCCACCGATTACCGAATAAGCTCCGACCATTCCTGCCAGTTCCGTCTCTTTGCGAGTCGGTGGTAGAGGCTTTATGATGGCCTCTTCCTCAAGCGGCTTCTGAAGAGGCGGCTCATCATTGACAAATGACATAAGGGGGAAATCGACTAGGGGTAGCTCAACCGGCAAGCTGAATGGTTCGGGCGGCTTAAGGGCTGTTCCCTTCTGCTTGGACGTTGTTTCCTCAACAGGAGGCGGATCGGACGGTTGGCTCCAATAGATAAAACTCACCGGTGCGGACCTTGGAACATTGAGCTTCGGGGACAGGTCGGGCGCACGGGGCGTAATAGGCTTGCCACAAAAGGTACAGAACCTGGCGCTCGTCCTGACATCCAGACCGCATGTAGGACACGGAGTTGTTTCACTGTCCATCATTCATACCTTGGATCAGTTGACACATGAGATCCGCACCTTGCACTCTAATCAATTGTCTCGTTGCCTACCGACTCCGCCCATCGCACAACTGCCGCCCGCCCGTGGCCGAGAAGCACCCCGTGCGCCGCGCCTTGGCATCGCCGTCGCTGATGCTGTTGAATGAGGCGACGGTGTAGTAGGTCACGCCGGCCAGCGTGTCGCCCGCGCCATCCATATCGACGAAGGTAATGCAGCGCTCGTTGGTTGGCGTGGTGATGATGTAGCGCCACAAACGCTCGCCCGTGCCCGCCGCCGGGCCGCGGTAAAGCGTGGCGTAGACCACGTGGCCGGGCAAGTTGTCGGCGCATACATCGAGGCGCACTTGCGACTGAATGACGTTAAGATAGCTGCTCACGTTGCCAACAAATGTTGTCGGCACAGCTCGTGTGAAGCAGGCCTTGACGATGCCATACGCTGGGTCGCCGAAGACGGCATTGCTGCAATCGATGCCGCCGCTGACGTTGTAGCGATAGGCGAAGGAACCGTTCGCGCCGTAAGCCACATCCTGCGCGCCGCTGAAGTTGCAGCGTTGGTTTTCCCAGGCGCAGAAGGTAAAGCCTGCTGGGCCGGTCGGTGGCGGTGGTGGGGGTGGCGGCGGTGGTGGGGGTGGCGGCGGTGGCGTGCCGCTGCCGTAGCGGAACTCGACATAATTGGTTTTAGAAGGACAAATGACATCGTCCGGGCATATCTTGCCGTTGCTTGTCTGCGCGGGGGCCGGGGAGAAGGCCACGCGCACTTCCTTGTTGCCTTGCCAGAGCGCAAAATGCAGGTGCGCGCTATCAGCGCATGCGCTCCCCGACAAGCCTAGCACCTGCCCCGCGTTGACCGGGCCCCCCACCTGGACGTCCACCCGGCTCATGTGCAAGTAGTAGGCCACCTTGCCGTCGGCGTGGCGGACGCTAAGCCCATCTTTGCAGTTATTCTTGACCACTGTGCCGCCCGCCACAGCGATAACGCGCGTTCCTGCCGGCACAGCGAAATCTAATGCTCCCCGCTGCTGGGCAGTCATCGCGCCCAGCGCCGGATGGTAGTCCGCACTGTTGTAAGCCGTGAGACCAGCGGCATCGTAAACAGCCTTATAGAGCCGTCCGGTTCTAGTGACCCTCACAGAGCTTTGCTGGCTGGTATCCCACGGATAGCGGTCGAAGACGACGTATCCACTGGGCGCGGCGGCGATGGACCGGTTCCCCATGGCGGCCACGCTCCGACCGGATTGAGCCAGCAAGAGGCTCATGAAAACGAGGAAAGCACTTAGGCCGATGGCGAAAACGTGTCTGCGCTTCATGACAACTCCTGTCTCTGGATGGCACGACGTTAGGCGACAGACGGGGCAGCGGGTTGGTAATCCGCTTAAGGCCGACACAGAGCGACTGCCCACTAGCACGAGCTACGATAAACCTCCAGTCCCATAGCTAACTCCCAACCATTACCCCATCCTGGCAGCGCTGCTAACATCTGGAACACCCCGGCCAGCGACAAACCGGACTAAATATAGTTGCCAGTGTACAATAGCCGCTGTTGCAGGTGTGCAACACGTTCGGCGCAAGATGCTGAGCGCGTGTGTGGGTGCTCATGATTGGACGCTCCTTCTCGCAGACATTCCTGGCCGTCGTCGAAGCGCGCGACGTGTCTCTAGGCCAGTTGGCCACGTGGTTGACGGATCACGATTGCCCCATCCACCGCGGCACCCTCGGCCGCTGGCGCGACGGCGACAACCTGCCCGACGTCAGCCATTTGCCCGTCTTGCAACTGTTGCCCGATGCGCTGGGCCTGACCGCCGCCGAGGCCGATGCCTTCCTGCGTGATGTCAGCGCCACGTTGGGCTTCCGCGTGCCCCGGGCGCCATCGGGCCAGCCGCCAGACGCGCCCACCCTCCCCCACCGCCTCCACTTCGGCGCCGACCACCTGCCGCCCTTCGCCGGCCGCGCCGCCGAACTGGCCACGTTGCAGCAGCTGGTCAAGGCGCGTCGCTCCGTCCTCATCACCGGCATGGGCGGCATCGGCAAGACACGCCTGGCGCAGGAGATGCTGCGCACCTGCGCCGGCGACTTCGACCACGGCTGCGAGTCGCTCACCCTCGCCCCCGGTCAGGACAGCGCCGCCGTCATCCGTAACGTGGCCTACCTGCTGGGCGTACCGCTGGCGGCCGCCGCCCTGACCGCCGGCACTCGCCGCGAGACGCTCGGTCGTCTGCGCGAAGAGCTGCGCGGCCTGCAACTTCTGTTCCTGCTCGACGACGTGCGGGAAGTGGAGCAGGTGCGCGATCTGGTCTGGGAGCTGCGAGCCATCACCTGGGTCTTCACCAGCCGCCGCCGCAGCCTGTCGGGCCTGGGCGTCCACGCCGTGGCCCTGCGCCCACCCGGCCCGGAGGACGCCGCCGGCATCTTCCGCGCCCACCTGGGCGAGACGGCCGTCGCTGATGGTGACGACGACCGGCTGGTGGGCCGCGTCGTCAGCCGGCTCGGCGGCCTGCCCTATGCCCTGCGGCTGGCCGCCGGGTTATTGACCAACAACGTCGTCTCGACGATGGCCGAATTGGACGCCCAATTGGCGCGCGGCGCGGGCCGGGCCTCGTCGCCGCTGGGCAAGCTGACGCGGCTGCTCGATAACCTGCTGGCCGCCGTACCCCCCACGGCTCGGCGGACGTTGCTGCTCTGTGGCGCTTTCGCCACACCCACGGTGCGGCTGGCGGCCGTGCAAGCCGTGGGCGAGGCGGCCGGCCTGCGCCCGACGCAGGCGGATTGGGAGGCGCTGGCCGACTTCGGCCTGGTTGACTTGCCCGACGATGCCCATGTGGCCCTCCATGCGCTGCTCCACGACCATGCCCGCGACCGCCTACGCGCGGCTCCCCATTACTCCGCTGTCCGCGCCGCCTATCTGGCCCATTACGTCGCCCTGGCCGAAGGCGTTGGCCGCCTGCCGGAACCGGAGCGCGACTACCAGCCGCTCGCGCCGAAGGAGCAGGAGTTAATGGCCGTGGCCGAGGCGCTGCATGCCGCCGGCGATTGGGCCGGGCTGCGACGGCTGTACCCCGCTCTGACCGGTTACCTATGGCGCGCCGGCAACCGCCGCGCCTACGCGCAGGTCGACCGCTGGTGTCTCGACGCGGCCGGTGGCCTGGGCGACGAAGCCTGGACGGCCAAGATACTGTCCGAACTGGGCTATGTGTACAAAGAAGACGGCGACTGGGCCGCGGCCGAGGCGTTGTTTCAGCATTGCCAGGCCCTCTACGACGCCACGCCGGAACGGCTAATCGACCGGGCGCGACTGCGGCGCTACCGGGCCGAGGTGGCGTTGGGGCAGGGCGATGCTGATGGTGCGCTGGCACTGCTGGCCGAGGCCGAAGGGCTGTTGCGCCGCGCCCCGTCCTCGCCCGATCTGAACCTGGCGCGGATGTTCCTGCACAGCGCCCGCATGACCGTCCATCACCGCCGCGGCGCTCTGGCCGCGGCCGAGGCCGACGGGCGGGCGGCCGAGCAGCTCTATCTCATTCTGGGTGGGTTCGGCGAGTTCCGCGTCGAGTTGGGCGACATTTTGGCCCGTCGCGGGCAACTGGACGAGGCGGCGCGGCTGTGGGCGGCCGAGTCGGCGAGTCGCGCCGGCCTGCCCGATGGACTGGCGCAGGCCGAAGCACGCTTGCGGTTGGCCTGGGCCTGTGCCGCGCGCGGCGACGCGGCGCGGGCCATCGATGCCGCGTCGGTGGCCGCGGCGACTTTTGACCGGTATGGTCAGACGGCGCGGGCGACGCTGGCGGATCGCGTGCTGACCGCGGCCGCCGGAGGCGAGTTGCCGTCCTTCGACGCGCTGGCGAATTAGCCATCCTTGCCAATTGACTTTCCTCTCGAAGGTGATTACACTACATTCGCAGTTGCAACACGTTTGCAATAGCGAAACCTATGTCACACGATACCCTCGACCTCCCTACCGCCCTCCGCGCCCGCGGCCACCGCCTGACCCCCCAGCGCCAGATCATCCTCGATGCCCTCTGCGCCACCGGCGGCCATGTCACCGTGGCCGACCTGTACGCGCGTGTCTCTGCCGGCTTTCCGGCCATCGACCGCTCGACCGTCTATCGGGCGCTGGACTTCTTCCGCGAACTGGGGTTGGTGTGTTCGGCCGAGGTCAGCGGGGCGACCGTCTACGAGATTGCCCCCCGCGCCGACGCCGCCCACCACCACCTCGTCTGCGACGACTGCGGTTTGGTGATGCACGTGCCCGGCGCGGCCTTCGACGCGCTGGCGACGCGGCTGGCGGCCGACTACGGCTTTGCCGCCGACCTGAGCGGCCTGACCATCTCCGGCCGCTGTCGTGAATGCGACCGGGACGCCGGGGCGTAGTCTGTTTGTGGCCACGTGGCCGTGATGGGCCGGGAAACAGAGGCGAGTAGGAATTGCCCCTGCGCTTCGCTGCCCCTGTCGAGTTCGACAGCCAATGGAGGAGAAAAACATGCACCTGATCCCCGCCGGCATCCTGATGCACATTCCCGATGGCTTCCTAAATGTCATCGTGTCGGCCGTCTGCTGGCTGCTGACGCTGGTCATCGTCGGCATGGCCGTGGCCAACACGCGGCGCGACCTCGATGAGCGCCTTGTGCCCCTGGCCGGCATCATGGCCGCGTTCATCTTTGCCGCGCAGATGCTCAACTTCCCCGTCGCCGGGGGCACATCGGGCCACTTCATCGGCGCGGCCCTGGCCTTCATCATCCTGGGGCCGTGGCTGGGGCTGCTGGCCATGACCGCCGTCATTACCGTGCAGGGGCTGCTGTTCCAGGACGGCGGGCTGGTGGTCATGGGGGCCAACGTCCTGGTCATGGGCGTTGTGCCCGGCTTCCTGGCCTACGCGCTCTACCGGCTGGGGCGCGGCCGGGGCGGGCGGGCGCGGACGCTCCTGGCCGGCGTGGCCGCCTGGCTGTCGGTGGTGGTGGCCTCCGCGACCGTCAGCCTGCTGTTGGCCTTCAGCGGCACGAGCAGCCTGGGCGTCGTTCTGCCGGCCATGGTGGGCGTTCACGTCGTCATCGGCCTGGGCGAGGCGCTCATCACCGTGGCCGCCCTGACTTTCATCCGGCAGGTGCGGCCGGGCCTGCTGAGCGGCGGGCAAGAAGCCGGCCGCGGCGCGTGGGTCGTCGCCGGCCTGTCAATCGCCATGCTGCTGGTGCTGCTGGCTCCGTTTGCCTCCGGCCATCCCGACGGGCTGGAGTGGGTGGCCGAGTCGGCCGGCTTCCTGGGCACGGCCCAGGGCGCGCCCTACACCATCCTGCCCAACTACACCATCCCCTTCCTGGGCCAGACGGGGCTATCGACCATCATCGCCGGGCTGATCGGCGTCTTGCTGGTGGCCGGCATCGTCGTCCTGGCCGCCCGCTCCCTGCGGCGGCGGCAAACCGTCTAGGGGCCGGCCTGTCGCGTGCCGGTAACCATGAACGCCAACGCCTTCGACCGCTATCTCGCCCGCGTCAGCGTCGTCCACCGCCTGGACCCGCGCGTCAAAGTGCTGTTGACGGTGGCCTTTATCCTGGCCGTGACCCTGCTGCCGGAGGGGGCGTGGCTGCGCTATGGCGTGGCGGCCGTGTTGGTGGCCGTTGTGGCCGCGGCGGCGCGCCTCTCCCCGGTGATGATCCTGCGGCGGTCGCTGCTGGGCGGGCCGTTCCTGTTGGCGGCCGTCACCCTGCTCTTCACCGTGCCCGGCCGGGCGCTCTGGGCCGGGCCGTGGGGTCTCCACATCACCGACGCCGGGCTGCTGCGCTTCAGCAGTATCGCCCTGCGCACATTCCTGTCGCTGGGCGCGGCCATCCTGCTGACGGCGACAACACGCGTGCCCGACATCCTCCACGCCCTGCGCCATCTGCGCGTTCCGGCCGTCCTCGTCGGCATCATCGCCTTCATGTATCGCTATCTGTTCGTGCTGGTGGAGGAGGTGCAGCGCCTCTTGCGGGCGCGCGCCGCCCGCAGCGCGCGGCTGCCCGACGTGCGCGGTGGCGGCTCCATCGGCTGGCGGGCGGGCGTGGCCGGACACATGGCCGGGCAGCTCTTCGTGCGCAGCCTCGACCGCAGCGACCGCGTCTATCAGGCCATGTTGGCCCGCGGCTATCGTGGCGAACTGCTGACGCTGGCTCCCCATGCCATGCGGCCGGCCGACTGGGCCGCGCTGGCCGGCGGGCTGGCGCTCATTCTGGCCCTGCACGGGTTGGGGTTCATCGGCTAGGCGCGGCTTTCGCCCCCGCGCCCGCGCCACCGACTTGAGGAAACGACGATGCCAATTGTCCACTCGCCCGCGCCCCTTTCTCGCCATGACGCCGCCGGCCCGGCCGTCGTCGAAGTGACCGACCTGGCCTACACCTACCCCGGCGGCCAGCCGGCGCTGCGCGGCGTGTCGCTGCGCATCGAGCCGGGCGAGAAGGTCGCCCTCGTTGGGCCGAACGGCGCGGGCAAGAGCACGCTGATGCTGCACCTCAACGGCATCCTCGGCGACGCGGCCGCCCCCGTGCGCATCTGCGGCCTGGCCCCCACGCGTGACAACCTGCCCCTCATCCGCGGCAAAGTCGGCCTCGTCTTCCAGAACCCCGACGACCAGCTCTTTTCGCCCACGGTCTTTGAGGATGTCGCCTTCGGGCCGCTCTACCAGGGCTTGCCGGAGGCCGAAGTGCGCCGCCGGGCCGAACGCGCCCTGGCCCAGGTGGGCATGGCCGGCTTCGAGGGCCGTCTATCGCACCAGCTGAGCCTGGGTCAGAAAAAGCGCGTCGCCATCGCCACCGTCCTGTCGATGGCCCCCGACGTGCTGGTGCTCGACGAGCCGACGGCCGGGCTGGACCCGCGCGGCCGCCGCCAGCTCATCGGCCTGCTGCGCGACCTGCCGGTGACGATGCTCGTCTCCACCCACGACATGTGGCTGGTGGACGAGCTATTCCCGCGCATGATCGTCATGGACGACGGCCAGATTGTGGCCGACAGGGCCACGGCCGAGTTGCTCGCTCAGGGCGACTTTCTGGAGCAACATGGGCTAGAATCCTTGAGTGGCCCCCATCGCTAGGGCAAACTAGCCGTTGGATCATGTGACTTGATCATGAGTACTCTGAATCGTCTCACTTAGTCCCGGTTGCCTTCCCCTGTCTGATTGCTTATACTATGTCTTGCGACACGGGCCAGGCCCGCGCAAAGGAGCACGCCACCCCACGGCCGTTGTCCTGGCAGCCCCGGTGGGGGGCAAGTTTGTCATGGACGACCATCGGCATCAGGCCAAGAATTTCCATCGTCAGACCATCCTGGCGCTTAACGCGTTGGGCCAGTCGGTCACGGCCAGCCTGAAGCTGGACGACGTGCTGCATCGCGCACTGGCCGAGGTCGGGGCGTTGCTGAGCGCCGACACCACGGCCATCCAGTTGCCGGAGCAGGAAAAGCTCCTCGTCTCCCTGGGCGAACCCCGCCTGGGGCGGGTGCGCGCCCTGAGCGTGCCGCGCGACAGCGGCGTGGCCAGCTACGTCTTGCGCACCGGCGAAGCCATCTGGCTGCGCGGCGATGAGAGCAACGTGCCGGGACTGGAAGTGAACCATCAGATCGAGCGACTGGCGGGCTTCACTGTGGGGTCGTTGTTGGCCGCGCCGCTGTTTCATGGCGGCCAGATCATCGGCGTCCTGGAGGCGGCCCACCGGGAGGCGGACGGCCTGTCGCCCGACGATCTGCCCGTGCTGGTGGCCGCCGCCAACTGGACGGCCATCGCTATCGCCAACGCCAAGCTCCACAAGCAAGCGCAGGAAGCGCGCCAGGAACAAGCTCTGTTGGAGGAGCGCAACCGCCTGGCCCGCGAGCTGCACGACGCCGTCACCCAGTCGCTCTACAGCATCACGACGCTGGCCGGCGCGTGGCGGCGACAGATCGACGCCGGCACATTGCAGCCGAGCCAGGAGCAGATCGTCGAGTTGGGTGAATTGGCCCAGCAGGCCCTGCGCGAAGTGCGGTTACTGATCTATGAGCTGCGGCCGTCGGAACTGGAAGAAGAGGGCCTGGTGGGCGCGCTCTATCGCCGCCTGGAGACCGTGGAGAAGCGCGCCGGCGTGAGCACCCAACTGCTCATCACCGACGACAGCGGCCGGGTCTATCCGGCGCCACAGAGCGGCCCGGCGGTGGCCGGCGGTTTCTGTTTCTATCGTTTGCCCAGGAGCGTCGAGCACAGCCTGTTTCGCATCGTGCAGGAGGCGCTCAACAATGCCCTGAAATATAGCGGCGCGACGCATATTCGCGTCAGCCTGGAGTTCGGCCCGAACAGGCTGAGCGTCGAGATTCACGATGACGGCCGCGGCTTCGACATGTCGGCGCCGCGGGGAGCGCTGGGCTTTGGCCTGACCAACATGCGCGACCGCGCTGAGCAAGCCGGCGGACGCCTGACCCTTGTCACGGCGCCCGAACAGGGCACGACCATCCGGATCGAGGACGTGCCTTATCGCCTGATCGATATTGAGGAGATGATTGAATGAACGAATTTAGTACTGGTCCCAATGGCCGGCGACGCGGGACGATTGGCGTTCTGATTGTCGATGACCATGCCATTGTTCGGCGCGGCCTGAATACGCTGATTTCCGGCGAGGCCGATATGCGCGTCGTCGGCGAGGCGGCCGACGGCTATGAGGCGCTCGAGCGTGTCCGCGAGTTGTCGCCCGATATCGTCCTGCTCGACCTGGTTCTGCCGGGACAGAGCGGCCTGGAGGTCATCGCCCAGCTGAAGGCCGACAACCCCGCCACCCGCGTGCTGGTGCTGACCAGCTTCGGCGACAACGACCGCGTCTTTGCCGCCGTCCGCGCCGGGGCCAATGGCTATCTGCTGAAGGACGCCTCGCCGGAGCAACTGTTGCAGGCCATCCACGATGTCTACAACGGCGAGTCCCACCTGCACCCGACGATCGCCCTGAAGATGCTGCGCGAGTTGGACAATCCGACGCTGGCCACCGGCAGCCGGCCGCTGACCGACGACCCGCTGACCGACCGCGAAGTGGAGGTGCTGCGCCTGGTGGCCCAGGGCCTCAGCAATCAGGACATCGCCAGGGAGCTGGCCATCAGCGAACGCACCGTCGGCAACCACATTGGCAGCATCCTGCGCAAGCTGCATCTGGCCAACCGCACGCAGGCGGCTCTCTATGCCCTGCGCCGCGGCCTGGTGGACATCAACAGCGCCGCGCCAGTCAGCGAGAGCGAAGAGCCGGCAGAGAGTGCCGAGCCGGAAGGCTAAGCCGGACGCGGTTTGATTTGTGTCATCAGCCCACAGCGGTTACACTTGCCGCTGTGGGAGGCGGCCCCGCGCGGGCAACATTTTGCCGCCCCATCGTTCACCCCATTCGAGAGTATCTATGGTCAAGCCCGTCATTCTCACTCTGGACGACGAGCCGCAAGTCCTGAACGCCGTCGGCCGAGACCTGCGCGCCCACTTCCGCAGCGACTACCGCATCGTCAGTTCCGGCGACGGCGCGGAGGCCCTGGAGGTGTTGCAGCAACTGAAACAGCGCAACACGCCCGTGGCCCTGTTCCTGGTCGATCAGCGCATGCCGGACATGAGCGGCGTCGAGTTCCTGACCGAGGCGCAGAAGCTCTACCCCGATGCGCGCAAGGTGCTGCTGACCGCTTACGCCGACACCGAGGCCGCCATCGCCAGCATCAACAAGGTCGGCCTCGACTACTACCTGATGAAGCCCTGGGACCCGCCGGAGCAAAACCTCTACCCCGTACTCGACGACCTGCTGGGCGACTGGTGGGCGACGACGCCGCTGCCGTTTGAGGGCATCCGCGTCGCCGGCACGCTGTGGTCGCCCACCTCCCACATGGCCAAGGACTTCCTGGCCCGCAACCGCATCCCCTATCAGTGGCTCGACATCGACAAGGACGCCGAAGCGCGGACGCAGGTGGAGAGCCTGTTCCCCAACGCCAGTATTCAGCTGCCGGTGCTCTATTTCCCCGACGGCTCGACCCTGGTGCAGCCGTCCATGATCGAACTGGCCGACAAGGCCGGCCTGCAAACTCAGGCGCTGGCCCCGTTCTATGACCTGATCATCATCGGCGGCGGGCCGGCGGGGCTGGGCGCGGCCGTCTATGGCGCGTCCGAGGGGCTGAAGACGGTCATGATCGAGCGCGAGGCCACCGGCGGCCAGGCCGGCACCAGCTCGCGCATCGAGAACTACCTCGGCTTCCCCAAGGGGCTGTCCGGCACCGAACTGGCCACGCGGGCCGTGGCCCAGGCGCGGCGGCTGGGGGCGGAGATTCTGACCGCCCGCGAAGTGACCGGCGTGCGCGTCGAAGACCCCTATCGCTACGTCACGCTCAACGACGGCACAGAGCTGGGCTGCCGCGCGCTGGTCGTCGCCAGCGGCGTGACGACGCAGAAGCTGAACGTGCCCGGCGCGGAGGAGCTAACCGGCGCGGGCATCTACTACGGCGCGGCCCTGACCGAAGCGGCCTTCTACCGTGGCGAACACCTCTGTGTCGTCGGCGGGGCCAACTCGGCCGGGCAGGGGACGATGTTCTTCTCGCGCTATGCCCGCCAGGTGTCCATGATTGTCCGCGCCACCTCGCTCAGCAAAAGCATGTCCCAGTACCTGATCGACCAGATCGCCGCCACGGAGAACATCGAAGTCCTGACGCGCCACACCGTCGAAGCCGTCCACGGCACGGATCGCCTGGAGGGCATCACCGTGCTCAACCACGACACCAACGAGTCGAACCGCATCGACACGCCGGCGTTGTTCCTGTTCATCGGCGCCGTGCCCCATAGCGATTGCGTGGCCGGGGTGGTCGAGCGCAACAGCGCCGGTTTCATCCTGACCGGGCCGGACCTGATGGTCAACGGCCAGCGGCCGAAGGGCTGGAAGCTGCAACGCGACCCCTTCCTGCTGGAGACGAGCGTGCCGGGCATCTTCGCTGCCGGCGATGTGCGCCAGGGCGCGACCCGCCGCGTCGCCGCCGCCGTGGGCGAGGGCGCGAACGTGGTCAGCCAGGTGCATCAGTACTTGCGGACCGTCTAATGACCCAGTAGAGGGCCGGGGCGAAAGAAGCCCCGGCCCCAGGCTCCTCGCCCTCTCTTTTATCTTCCGGCTCTCGCGCTATCCACCGCCGCCACATGAAAACCAAATTAGCCCCCAACGTCCTCGTCATGACCGCGGCCAGCTTCCTGACCGACGTGTCCAGTGAGATGGTCAATAATCTAGTGCCCCTCTTCCTGGCCAACGTCCTGGGGGCGCGCACGGGCACAATCGGCCTGATCGAGGGCGTGGTCGAATCGATGAGCAGTTTCATCAAGCTGCTCTCGGGTTGGTGGTCAGATCGCGTGGTCAGCCGCAAGCCGCCGACGGTCATCGGCTACGCCCTGTCGGCCGTCTCCAAGCCGCTGCTGGCCTTCGCCGGCAGCTGGACGACCGTTCTGGCCGTGCGTTTCAGCGACCGGATGGGCAAGGGCGTGCGCACGGCCCCCCGCGACGCGCTATTGGCCGACAGCGTGCCGGACGACGTGCGCGGCGCGGCCTTCGGCTTCCATCGGGCGGGCGACAGCCTGGGTGCGGTGGGCGGGCTGGCGCTGGCGCTGCTGGTCGTCTGGCTGATGCAGGGCAACGCCCTGGCGCTGACCCAGACGACCTTCCAGCGCATCGCCCTCATCAGCGCTGTGCCGGCCCTGCTGGGCGTGCTGGTGCTGGCCCTCGGCCTGCATGAGGTGCGGCGCGAGGCTCCGGCCGTCGGCCGGCCCATCCTCGGCTCCTTTCAGGCCATGCCGCCGGCGTTCCGCCGCTTCCTGCTCATCTTCGCCCTCTTCACCCTGGGCAACTCGGCCGACGCCTTCATCATCCTGCGGGCCCAGGAGCGCGGGCTGAGCGTCCTGGGCGTCCTGGCCATGTTGCTGGCCTTCAACGTCGTCTACACGGCCGTGGCCGGGCCGGCCGGCCGGCTGTCGGATCGCATCGGCCGGCCGCGGCTCATTCTGGCCGGCTGGGGCGTCTATTTCGTCATCTACCTGGGGCTGGCCCTGGCCGGGGCGGCCTGGCAGGTGGTGGCCCTCTACATCGTCTATGGCGTCTACCACGGGCTGGTGGACGGCAACGCGCGCGCCTTTGTGGCCGACCTGGCCGGCGCGGAGGGGCGCGGCGCGGCCTATGGCCTGTATCACGCCATCGTCGGCCTGATCGCCCTGCCGGCCAGCCTCATCGGCGGCATCCTCTGGCAGGGCATCGGCCGCTGGACGGGCTTTGGCCCATCGGCCCCGTTCCTCTTCGGCGCAGTTCTGGCCGGGGCGGCGGCGACACTCTTCGCCACGCTGCTGCCGCCCCGTCGCTGGCAATCCCAGGCGACGTGAACCACGACGACCACGTCGCCCTGCTGCGCCAGGGCGTCCACCGCCGCGCGGCCGGGGCCGTCTGGGCCGATCTGGGCGCGGGCGAGGGAGCCTTTACGCTGGCCCTGGCTGACCTGCTGGGCGACGGCGCGACGATCCACACGGTCGACCGCGACGGCGCGGCGCTGGCCCGCGGCGCGGCCGAGGCGCGGCGGCGCTTCCCCGGCGTGGCTGTGCGGCCACAGCCGGCCGACTTCACCTACCCCCTGGCTCTGCCGCCGCTAGACGGCCTGGTGATGGCCAACGCCCTTCACTTTGTGCGCGACGCGGACAAAGAAGCCCTGCTGCGTCGTCTCATCGGCCACCTGCGGCCGGACGGCCGCTTCCTGCTGGTCGAATACGACGTTGACCGCGGCAACCTCTGGGTTCCCCACCCCGTGTCGTTCGCCGCCTGGTCGGAGCTGGCCCCGCGCGTGGGGCTGGCGCGGCCGGCGCTGCTCGGCCGCCGCCCCAGCCGCTTTCTGCGGGCCATCTACGCCGCCGCCGCCGGCCTGGCGTAGGTTTCCCTACGCCGGGCCAACGCCCGCCCGTCGCCAACCCCACGCCGCCCCAAATGCCGGAACAACCCCCGGCGCGGCATCGTTACCCTACTGTAAGGCCGCATAACCAACATCCGGCGGCCGGCGAGGGAAGCGATGACTGCGATGAATCTCAACCAATTGAAAGACAAGACCATGAGCCGGATGCGGGATCTGCGGCAGGCGGCGCTGGGCCACTGGCGCGAGATGGTCGAGGCCGAGGCTCCCGCGGGCGATATGGCCCGCGCCTTCACGGCGGGCACACTGGTCAGCACCATCCCCGTGCCCATGGTCGATATGGCCATCGCCGCCTTCGTCATGCGCCGTTTTTCGCGGCTGCCGCGCGCGCCGTTCTTCGCCGCCATGGCCCTGACCAACAACGTCGTCATGGCCCCGCTCTATGCCGCCACGCCCAAGCTCGGCGCGCTGGCCATCGGTTGGATGGCCCTGCACACGCCCGTGGCCCTGCCGGAGGCGCTGGCGCTGCGCGTGCTGGTCGGCTACCTGATGATCGCCGCCGGCCTGGGGCTGGGCAGCTTTGTCCTGGCCAGCACCGGCTTCCGCGGCTACCAGCGGGCGCGCCGGTCGGCCTAGCGCCCACCTTGACGGCATGGCCGGTATGGGCTATTATTCCGATGTCAAACTATTCGACATGGAAGGAAAACGATGCCGACACATTACCAGGGCAGCGACGCCGAACGCCGGGCGCTGGATGCCTACATCAAATTGAGCCGCGCCGCCGAAGCCGTCAACAGCCGCATCAACGGACGCCTCCACACCCACGGCCTGACGGTCAGCCAGTTCGGGGTGCTGGAGGCGCTTTACTTCCGCGGGCCGATGCCCGTGGGGCAACTGGCCGGGAAGATTCTGCGCAGCAGCGCCAACCTGACGCTGGTGGTGGACAATCTGGCCCGGCGCGGCCTGGTGGAGCGGACGCGCCGGGCGGACGACCGCCGCTGCGTCGATGTCAGCCTCAGCGCGGCGGGGCGAGCGCTCATTGCCGGGCTGATGCCGGCCCACGTGGCCGGCGTGGTGAACGCCTTCGCCGCGCTGTCGGCCGAGGAGCAGACCGCGCTGGCGGCGCTCTGCCGTCGCCTGGGGCTGGCCCAGGGGCAGCCGGTATGACCGCGCCGGGCCGTCACGTTCATGAGGGGCAGCCCGTGCGGCGGGCGGGGCGGCCGTTGGCCGAAGCGGGCGCGGCGATGATCCTCGTCCACGGGCGCGGGGCCATGGCCGGCAGCATCCTGACGTTGGCCAACTATCTGCCGCACCCGACGATGGCCTATCTGGCTCCCCAGGCGGCCGGGCAGACATGGTACCCCTATAGCTTCCTGGCTCCCCTGTCAGAGAACGAGCCGTATCTGTCCTCGGCCCTGGCCCGGTTGGGGGAGCTGCTGGCCGAGGTGACGGCCGCCGGTATCCCGCCGGAGCGCATTGTCTGGGTGGGCTTCTCCCAGGGGGCGTGTCTGGCGGCCGAGTTCGTCGCCCGGCACGCGCAGCGCTATGGCGGGCTGGTGCTGTTCAGCGGCGGCCTGATCGGGCCGCCGGGGACGCCGCGAGCCTATACGGGCAGGTTGGCGGGCACGCCCGTCTTCCTGGGGTGCAGCGACCAGGACGCCCACATTCCTCTGACGCGGGTGGAGGAGACGGCCGAAACGCTGGCGCGGTTGGGGGCAGTGGTGGACAAGCGCATCTACCCCCGCATGGGCCATACCATCAACGACGACGAGATCGCCGCGGCCGCGGCGCTGGTGGCGGCGCTGGGGGCCTAAGGGTGGTCGTCGCTCAGCAGGTTCTCGATGGCGTCTACCAGGTGGGCGGGATCGGCCCCCTTGACCAGCACGGATTCGATGCCGTCGGCGGTCAGCGCGCGCGACTCGGCCACGCTGTCGCTGAGGACCAGGTAGCGCGTGTCGGGGGCGACGGCGCGCGCGGTTTGGATGACCCGCGACGTGGCCGCGCCGACTTCGTTGGCGTCGAGGACAACAAGAGCGGGCTGCTGCTCATCGGTCAGGCGCTGCCAGAAGGCGGCCGGGCCGCGCACGCGCTCGACATGGCGCAGCGGCGGAATGGACAGCAGCAGCGCGGCCAGACCGAGCGCCAGATCACGCGAGGCGATGATCAGCAGGGCTGTATCTTTCACTGCGCTTGTCGTCACTTGGTTCATCTAGCCACAGTCTAGCCTGCCTGCCGGCCGTGGCCATGAGCTTAGTGACGACACCTGCAACCGCAAATGACCCCTTCCAGCGCTTCCAAAAGGGGGTTAAATCAGTTCGCTATAGGTAAAACGTAGCCTTCTGGGCGGCTAAATAGGGTCGCCGGGATCCTCCAGAGAGGCCAGCCCCTCGCGCAAGGCATAGAGGGCGGCCTGGGTGCGGTTGGCCAGGTGCAGCTTGCTGAGGATGCTGCTGACATGGCCGCGGGCCGTGCGTTCGCTGACGATGAGCGTGCTGGCGATCTCCTCGTTGGAGTAGCCCTTGGCCACCAGGCGCAGCACTTCCAGCTCGCGCTCGGTGAGCGGCTCCGGCGTCGGCGGTAGCGTCGTTGGCTGGCTGAGTTCCAGGATCAGCCGGCGGGCGATGCTGGGGTGCAGCGACGCTTCGCCCCGATTCACGTCGCGAATGGCGCGGATGAGTTCGTCGGGCGAGGAGTCCTTCAGCAAATAGCCCAACGCGCCGGCCTTGATGGCCGGAAAGACCATGTCGTCTTCGGCAAACGAGGTCAGCACCAGGATGCGCGCATCGGGCACTTCCTGTTTGATGACCCGAATGGCCTCCAGACCATCCATGCGCGGCATGACCATGTCCAGCAGGGTCACGTCGGGGCGCAGAGTGCGCACGGCGGTGACGGCCTGTTCGCCGTCGGCCGCCTCGCCGGCGATCTCCATGCCCGGCTCGGTGCCGATCAGGGCGCGCAGTCCCTCGCGCACGACGGCATGGTCATCACAGATCAGAACGCGGATCGCTTTGTCCATTGTCTTTGTTCCCTCCACTCCCTAGTTGCAGAATCACCCGGACGGTCGTGCCGCTGCCGGGGATCGAATCGACCTCGAATGTGCCGCCCAATTCGCTGACGCGCTCGCCCATGCTGACCAGGCCCAGCCCGGCCGGCGTGGCCGTGGGGTCGCGCTGGAAGCCGACGCCGTTGTCGTGGATTTCAAGGCGCACATGGTCCGCGTCGCCGCCGATGACGACCTCGACGGCCGTGGCGGCGGCGTGCTTGAGGATGTTGTTGAGCGCTTCCTCGGCCACGCGGAAGAGCTGGGCCTGCACCTGCGGCGGCAGGTGGGGTTCGGCGTCCACGCGCAGCCGGGCAGCCACGCCGGCGCGCTGTTCCACGGACTCCAGCCGGGTTTGTAGCGCCGGCACCAGCAGCTCATTCTCCAGCGCCGCCGGCCGCAACTCATAGACCAGCAGGCGCATTTCCTTCAGCGCCTGGCGAGCCAGCTGGCCCAGGCGTTCGACGTACTCGAACGCGGCGTCCGTCTCGCCCTGGCCCACCCGGCGGCTGGCGGCGGCCGACATCAGCGTCAGACTATAGACCGACTGGGTGACGGCGTCGTGCAGGTCGCGGGCCAGGCGGCGGCGCTCCTCGGCCGTGGCCTGCGCCGTGGCTTCTTGCAGCTCGATCTGCCGCGTAATATCGACCATTGCGCCGATGAAGTGGACGCCCTCGCCGGCGTTGCGCAAGACGACGCCGCGATCGAGTACGTGGGCATAGCTGTTGTCGGCGCGGCGGAAGCGATACTGGCTTGTCCAGCGGCCTTCCTCGCTGGCCAGCGCTTCGGTTAGCTCGCGCGTGACGCGGTCGCGGTCGCCGGGATGGACCTTGTCCAGCCAGCCGTCCGGGGAGGACCATTCACCGGCCTCATGGCCAAAGAGGGCGTTCATGCCGCTGCTGTAGGTCACCGTCTGTTGCTGGGGGTCGAAGCTCCAGATGACGTCGGTGGTCACATCGGCCAGAATGCGCAACTGCGCCTCGCTGTGGCGGCGGGCGGCAGCGTGGGCGCGCTGCTCGCTGACATCGGCGAAGGTGGCCAGGTAGGCGCGGTGGCCGTCCAGGGCGACGCTCTGGCTGGTCATCTCGACGGCGATCCGGCCGCCGTCGCGCAGCTGGTGATAGGGCAGGGGCACAACGTCGCCGGCGCGCAAGAGGGCGGCGCAGTCTGGGCGCTCCTCAGCCGGCCACAGGTCCAGCACCGACATGGCCAGCAGCTCCTCGCGGCTGTAGCCGTACTGGGCCGTGGCCATGTCATTGACATTGAGGATGGCCAGCGTGCCGGCGTCATAGACGAACACGGGCACGGGAATGGCCTCGAAGAAGAGGTGGAAACGGGCTTCGGCTTCGCTCAGAGCCTGGCGGGCGCGGTTGTGGTCGGTCAGGTCTTGCAGCAGGGCAATGAGGAACGTCTCGTCTCTCCACGACGCCAGCTGGATGGAGGCCAGCACATCGTGGAAGGAACCGTCGCGCCCGCGGACGCGCAGCGGCCGGTCGGCCAGGCGACCTGTGCTGAGAACGGTCGTGCCCAGCTGGCGACGGGCTTCGTCGTCCAGCAGGCCGAGGTCCTCGACCCGTTGGCCGAGGAGCGCAGCGGCGTCATAGCCGAAGAGGCGGGCGAAGGCGTCGTTGACGGCGACGCAACGGCCGTCTTCCCGCGCATACATGGCCATGGCCACCGGGCTGGCGTGGAAGATGCGGGTGAACAGTGTATCGGACGCCTCAAGATCGGGCTGCATAGGAATCGCCGACGAACGCTAAACTGTGGCGATTATACGTGATTTGTGTCATCACTCAAGCCGAGTGGTGGGCAAGCGCCACAGGTCGCCGGAGGGGAGGCGCAATCGCACGCAGACGGTGGTGGCCTGGCCCGGCGCGGTGTCGATCTGGAAGTGGCCGCCCAGCCGGGCAACGCGCTCGGCCATGTTGCCCAGCCCCTGGCCGCCGGCGGCGCGGGCGATGTGGGGGTCGAAGCCGCGGCCGTTGTCGGCGATGGACAGGGTCACTTCGTCGTCCGTCGTCTGCAAGGCGATCGCCAGGCGTGAGGCGTGGGCGTGCTTGAGGGCGTTGTTCAGCGCCTCCTCGGTCACGCGGAACAGCTCGTTCTGGACGGGCAGGGGGATGCGCTGGTCATCGCCCGCGTCGAGGTGGACGTGGACGCCGGAGCGCTGCTCCACCGCTTCCAGCCGGAGGCGCAGCGCGCCCACCAGGCCCGACTCTTCCACCATTGCCGGCCGCAGTTCGTAGATCAGCAGGCGCATTTCGCGCAGACACTGCTGCGACAGCCCGCCCAGCCGCTCGATCTGCTCCAGCGTGGCCGGGCCGTTGCCCGCCTGGGCGTGCCGCCGGGCGACCTCGGCCAGCAGGGTGATGCTGTAGAGCGACTGGGTGACCGAGTCGTGCAGGTCGCGGGCCAGCCGGTGGCGTTCCTCCAGCGCGGCCTGGGTGGTGGCCTCGACGATTTCCATCGGGTGGCTGATATCGACCATGGCCCCGGTGATGCGCACCACCTGGCCGTCGTCGTCGCGCAGGACATGGCTGCGAGCGATCGCCGTGGCGTAGTGGATGTTGTCGGCGCGCAGCAGGCGCAATTGGGTCGACCAGTAGTTGCCCGCGCTGGCCGTGGCCGCTTGCAGGCTGTCCAGCATGGCGGCCCTATCATCGGGATGGATGCGCGCCAGCCACCAACTCAGGGCGGTCGGGGCGTCGAGCGCGCTGGACGGCGCGCCATAGAGGTGGCGGAAGGCTTCATTGAGATGAACTGTGTTGCCGCGCACATCGAAGTCCCAGATGCCGTCGGTACTCAACTCGGTGATGATCTGCAAGCGCTGCTCGCTGTCCGCCAGGGCGCGCTCGGCGGCCAGTTGCTGAGTGACATCGCGCAGGACGGACAGGCGCACGCGGCGGCCGGCCAGTTCCAACGTGCAGCCGGTGATGGCCACGTCGATCGGCGTGCCGTCTTTTCTCTGGTGCCGCCAGATGCCGCTGTTGCCCGGCCATTGTTCGCTCCGCGTGGCGTAGCCGTGAAAGCGATCGCGCTCCTCGGCGGGGCGGATGTCCATGACTGTCAGGGCGCGCAGCTCTTCGGCGGTGTAGCCGTAGGCGCGACACGCGGCCGGGTTCGCGTCCAGGATGCGCAGCGTCTCCATGTCAAAGGCCCAAACCGGCAGAGGGACACTGTCGAAGAACAGGCGGAAGCGCCGCTCGGTGGCCTGCAAGGCGTCCTGGGTGCGCAGGTAGTCAGTCAGGTCCTGGATGATGGCGACCGTGAAGAACTGGCCCTCATGCTCTTCCAATTGGGCCGAGACGAGCACCTGGCGTTCTTCCCCGGAGCGATGGCGCAACACCTGTGAACGTTTGCCCAGACTGCCAGACGCCACCAGCTCCCGCATCACCGTCTCGCGGTTCTCGGCCGTCACAAGGCCCAGATCGATGGCGTGCCGGCCGATGAGTTCTTCGCGCGAGTAGCCCACCAGTTGGCAGAACGCGTCGTTGACGTCCACGTATTGCCCAGTGGGCAGAGCGTTGATCGTCATGGCGACTGGGCTCGCATGGAAGATATGGGCGAAGAGCGTGCCGGGGGCGAAAATGGGTAGCAACATGTAGAAAGCGACTCAGCGAGACAAAAGTACATGTCGATTATACTCTCATTGGCGAAATTGTCTATGGGATGAACAACTTATTCCAGGCGCCGACCTGACAGGTGCGCGGCCACGGGGCAGGCGCGGCTTGGACGCCGTTCGGAGGCACGACAGGGCGCGCCGCAGCGCCCAGCCCGGCTCAGGGGAGGACGATCAACTGGCCAGCCAGGCGGGCGCGGCTGTGACCCTGCCGGCGGGGCTGTTGTGGCAGACGCGCGCGAAGATGGGCGCGCCGGCCAGCAGAAAGTTGGGCGTTGAACGAAAGGGCGAGGTGGCGGGGCCGGTGTCGGACGCGTGTTTGTGGCCGGAGTGAGGGCGGCGGCCAGCCGTTAAGCTCCATTACCATCCAGCGGCAGCTGGGCGCGGACGATTGCGCCGCCGCCGGGCACGCTCTCGATCTGGAGTTGACCGCCCAGCCTGGCCATGCGTTCGCGCAGCCGGGTCAGGCCCGCGCCGTTGGCGTGCAGGTCGTCCACCTCGAAGCCACAGCCATTGTCCCTGACCTCCAGCCAGACGGCGTCGGGCGCGCTGCCAACGGTGACGATTGTGGTCGTGGCCGTCGAATGTTTCAGCGCGTTGTTGAGCGCTTCCTGGGCGATCCAGAATAGTTCGGCTTGCAGGCCGGGCGGAACTACGACGTCACCCTGTTCCACCAGACGGGCCTGGATGCCGGCGCGTTGCTCGACGGCCTCCAGCCGAAAGCGCAGCGCGCCGACAAGGCCTTCCTGTTCCAGCAGCGCCGGCCGCAGCTCATAGACCAACAGCCGCAACTGGCGCAAGGCCTGCCGCGACAGCTCGCTGAGCCGGTTGATGTAGTTGGCGGTCGTGCTCAGGTCGGCCGAGGCCGAGTGACGGCGGGCGGCTTCGGCCATCAGGCTGGCGCTGTAGAGCGACTGGGTGACGGCCTCGTGCAGGTCGCGGGCCAGCCGTTGACGTTCGTCCTGGGCGGCGCGCGCGGCGGCCTCGGCCACCTGGATTTGCGCGGTAATATCGACCATCGCGCCGATGAAGCGCGCCGGCCGGCCGTTTTCGTCGTGGATCAGATAGCCGCGGTCGAGCACGTTGGCATAGCGGTTGTCGGCGCACAGAAAGCGGTACTCGCTGGCCCAATGGCCGTCGCCGGAGGTCAGAAAAGCGTTGATGGACGTTTCGACTGCCTCGCGGTCGTCGGGGTGAACGTGGTCGCACCACCATTTGTGGCCGGCGCTGTCCTCTGGGGCAAAGCCGAAGAGAGAGCGCAGGCCGTGGCTCCACTGGACGACATCGGTGGTCAGGTCGCGGTCCCAGATGGCGTCGGTGGTCACGTCGGCGATGGCGCGCAATCGCTCCTCGCTGGCCCGCAGCGCCGCCTCGACGGCGCGCTGCGCGGTGACATCCTGGGCGATGGACAGGCGCACGGAGCGATCCTCCATCGTGAACATGTAGCTGACGACATCGACATCGAGGCACGTCCCGTCCTTGCGCCGGTGGCGGCCAACGCCCGGGCGCGTTTGTTCGGTGTCGCGCATGCGGTCGATCGCCTCGGCCCGCTCGTCCTCGCCCGCCACCCAGAGGTCGGTGACGGACAGGGCGGTGAACTCGTCGTAGCTGTAGCCGTATTGGCGGCAGGCAGCGGGGTTGACATCGACAAGCCGCAACGTGGCGACATCGTAGACCAGCAGCGGCAGGGGGATGCTCTCGAAGAAGACGCGGAAGCGGCTCTCGGCGCTTTGCAGGGCGGCCTGGACATGCTCGTGGTCGGTTAGGTCCTGGATCATGGACACGAGGTAGCGCGTGCCGTCGATCTCCTCCAGTTGGACCGAGCCGATGGCCGTGCGCGTGTCGCCGTCGCGGGCGCGCAGCAGCAGGGGAATATCGCCCAGCTTGCCGGCGCGGCGCAAGACCTCGACCACCAGGCGACGCTCTTCGCCATGCCCCAGGCCGAAGGCGGGGAAGGTCTGGCCCACTAATTCGGCCGGCGCGTAGCCCAACATCCGGGCATAGGCGGCGTTGACCTCGACGTAGCGCCCCTCGGCCAGGGTGGTGATGACCATGCCGACGGGGCTATCGTGGAAGACGCGATAGAAAAGCGAATCGGGATCGAGTATTGTCGGCTCCATTGTCGCGGCGTGCAGACGGAAATTGTATCCCTTGCCCTATACATTATACAGAGAGAAACGGGGGCAATCACGGGTCAAATGTAGGGTTTCGGCGAGGGCGCTTTTTCGCCGGGTTCGGGCGGGTAGGCGGGTCACCGACCCGTTCTACAGGGGGGCGACGGCGGGGATGATGTCGCGGCCGAACGTCTCCAGCGGGGTGATGTCGTGGACGTTGGGCATGTTGAAGATGGCGTGGCTGATGCCCAGCGAGGCCAGCATCCGGCACTGGGCGACGACCTCGGCCGGCGTCATTTGCCCTTGGGCCAGGTGGACGGTGGCCAGGGTGGTCTTCTCGATGGCTTCATAGGGACGGCCGACGGCGTCACAGTGGCGGCGGAGGATGTCGAGCTTCTCCCGCAGCACCGCCTCGCCCAGGCGGGCGAAGAGGTTGCAGGCGTCGGCATACTGGGCCACCAGGCGCAGGGTCTTCTTCTCGCCCATGCCGCCGATGAGGATGGGCGGGTGCGGCCGGCTGAGGGGCAGCGGGCTGCACAGCGCCTCGGCCAGGTGGATGTGCCGGCCGTGGAAGGGCGCGCCTGGCGCGTCGGGCGGCCGCGCCCACATCTGCTTGGCCAGTTGCAGCGTGTCCTCCAACAGTTCGTAGCGCTCCTTCAGCGGCGGAAAGGGGAAGCCCAGCCCGGTCGTCTCGCGGTCATACCAGGCCGCGCCGAGGCCGAGGTAGGCCCGGCCGCCGGAGAGCACGTCGAGGGTGGTCGTCGCCTTGATGAGCAAGGCGGGCGCGCGGTAGACGATGCCGCTGACCAGCGCCCCCAGTTGCACGCGCCGCGTCAGGCCGGCCAGGTAGCTGAGCGTGCTGATGCTCTCCAGCATCGGCTCCTCGGCGCGGCCCAGCATCGGCTCCAGCTGGAAGAAGTGGTCCATGACCCACATGCTGGCGAAACCAGCGCCCTCGGCCGCGGCGGCGATGTCGGCCAGCGTGCCGCCAATGGCCGCGTCGCCGGCCGGCCAGGTGAAACGGGGGATTTGCAGGCCAACTTTCATTCGGGTAGTTCCTCGGCCACGCCCAGGCCACGGGCCACAAAGTCCGGCTCGCGGTTCCAAACCTCGTTCATGACCATGTCGATGTTGGCCGTCAGCGTCACGCGGTTGGCGGCCGGGTCGTAGTCGTCGATGAAGACGGTGGGTATAAACATCGTGCCGCCGTGCTGCAAGCTCTGGATGACGAGATACGACCGGTAGAGCTTCAGTTCGATGTTGACTTCTTCGATAGGCCGGTGGACGAAGCGCATGGTGACACCCAGGCGTTCCCCGTCGGCGGTGTAGACCTCGGTATACTGTTTCATGCCTTTGTCTCGCAGCATGTCAATGCTCTCGCTGGGCTGGGGGTAATTACGACGCAACATACGAAGTTCCTCTTGACCGGCGGAAAGCCGATGGGTTGCCGAGTCAGTAGAATTGTACCGAATCGCCGGGGGTTAACAAGCAAAAGAACCCGTTGCGCTTTTAGCACAAGTGTTCTAGAATAGATATCGGCTGCCGTTCCCCGATTCTACGCGGCCACTGGTGAAACCATGCGCAATCGCCTCGACGGTATGACCCTGGCCGGAATCGCCGTGCTGCTCATCTTCGCGCTGAGCCTCCTCAGCGGCTTCTCCGAGCGCGTCGCCGCCGACGCGGCCCCCGTGCCGGATTCGCCAGAGGCGCTGGCGGCCGCGGCCACGACGTCGGCGGCCCTGCAGGCCAGCCAGCCGACCCCCGACGCCACGGCGGCGGCCGACACGGCCTGGAGTACAACCGTTGGCCTGCCCTATGACGAATACTTCCTGACGCAGGGTCTGCACGGCGAGAGCTATGGCCACCTGGCCGTGGACATCGCTTCGGGCAACGGCGCGGTCATCAAGTCGATTATCAATGGCACGGTGACGGGCACGGGCTATGACCAGTGGGGCAACACCTACATTCAGATCGAGAACGATGTCTACACCGTGCTCTACATGCACGGCCTGTACAGCCTCGTCACCGGCGATGCCGTCAGCGCCGGCCAGGCCATCGGCACGGAGAGCAACATCGGCTACACGCTGGACCTGTACGGCAATCTGTGCGGCGGCACGGGGCGCGACTGTGGCTATCACACCCACCTGAATGTCTTCGACAAGCGGCTGGGGGTTAACATCGACCCGCTGTCGCTCATCCCGGCCAGCTACCCGTAGCGCAGGGCCAGGCTGCGTCGCACAGCCGTCTCGGCCACCAGGGCCAGCCAGAAGGCCGCGCCGAGGACGACCGGCAGCAGCGTGGAGACGCCGGCAATGCCGACGACCAGGCCGGCGAGGGCCAACACGGCCGCCGCGGCCGGATGCAGCAGCCAGAAGCGGGCGCAGTTGGCGTAGGTGTTGCGCAGCGAGCGGTCGTCGGCCGCCAGGTAGAACGGCCAGTAGAACAGGTTCAGCGCCAGCCAGGCCAATAGCGCCACGAGCCACAGCCAGCGCAGCCCCGACCACACGCCGGGCACATTCCAGAAGACGGACAGGTTATAGAGGCCGATGCCCAGCACCAGCAGGTTGGGCAGGCCCCAGCGCCAGGCCGCCCAGAAGTGCCGTCGGAAGGCGGCCCAGGCGTCGGCGGCGCTCCAGTACTCGCCGTCGTAGGTGGCGCGGGCCATGGCGAAGAGGGCGGCCGTGGCCGGCGGGCCGGGCAGCACCAGCACCTGAGCCAGCAGCCAGACAGAACTGAGGACGAGGGTGGACAGGTACTCGTCCCAGAAGCGGCGCGTGGCGGCGGCGAGGATGGCCAGGGGGTTCATAGGCGCGCCTGGGCGGGCCGGCGGCCCGCCCAGGTTTCTAGTCTAGCCCTTGATGCCGCTATAGCTGATGCCCTCAATGAAGTAGCGCTGGAAGATGAAGAAGATGATGGCCATCGGTACGGTGGTCAGCATCGACCCGGCCATCAGCGAATTCCATTGCAAGTTCTGGCCCATGCCGCCGCGCAAGAGGGCCAGGCCGAGGGGCAGCGTGTAGAGGGCCTTGTTGGTCGTCACGACAATCAGCGGGTGCATGAAGTCGTTCCACGCCCCCTGGAAGCTGAAGATGATCAGCGCCACCAGGGCCGGCCGCGCCGTGGGCAGGACGACGCGCCAGAAGGTCTGGAACTGCGTCGCCCCGTCGATGCGGGCCGCTTCCTCCAGCTCGCGCGGCACCGACTCGAAGAACTGTTTCATCAGGAAGATGCCGAAGGCGGTGACGATCTTGGGGACGATCAGGCCGCTGTAACTGTTGATCATGCCCAGCGTCTTCAGGATGATGAACATGGGAATGATCAGGACGATGCCGGGGATCATCATCGTGCCCAGGATGGCCAGGAAGGCGATGCGGCTGCCGGGGAAGGGGATGCGCGCCAGGGCGTAGCCGGCCAGGCTGGCGAAGAAGACGTTGCCCAGGGTGACGATGACGGCCACAAGGGCGCTGTTGAATGTCCAGCGGCCGACGTTGAAGCTGAAAAGGCGCTGGTAGCCCTCCAGCGTGAAGTCGCGCGGGATGATGGCCACCGGCGTCTGGTTGATCTCCGGCAGCGTCTTGAAGCTGGTGCCGATGGCCAGCAGGAAGGGGTAGATGAAGGCCGCGGCCAGCGCGAAGAGCAGGCCGTAGGACACGAAAAGCTTGACATAATGCCACGCGCCGCGCCCTTCGCGTTCGACGGCCGTCGCGCCGGTGTTGGTTGCCACTGTGGTCATGTTGTCCTCCTAGGCGTCGGCCTCGCTGCCGGTGATGCGGCGCTGGATCATCGTCAGGGTGAAGATGATGATGAACAACAGGATGGCGATGGCCGCGGCCATGCCCATTTTGCTGTTGGTGAAGCCGCTGCGGTAGACCAGGTAGGCGACGGTCAGCGTCGTCTTGGCCGGGCCGCCGCCGCTCATGACGTAGATCTGGTCGAAGACCTGATAGGTGCCGATCATGCCCAGGGTGATGACGAAGAAGAGCGTCGGCCGCAACAGGGGCAGGGTGATGCGCCGGAACTGCGTCCAGGCGTTGGCGCCGTCGATCTGCGCCGCTTCATAGACGAAGCCGGGCACATTCTGTAGCGCGGCCAGGAAGATGACCATCAACGTGCCGATCGTCGTCCACGTGTTCATGATCATAATGGCCATCAGGGCGATGCTGGGGCCGCTGATCCAGTCCCAGAGGGTCAGGCCCAACACCTGGGTGTTGACGAAATCGGGCGCGTTCTGGAGGGTGACGCCCAGCGCGCCCAGGATGATGTGGACCAGGCCCCGCGGGTCGGCCATCCAGGCAACGGATTGCCAACGGCCCAGCGTCAGCGCGCCCAGCAGCTGATTGATGAGGCCGCTCTTCTGGTAGAAGAACAGGAACATGAGGCTGATGGCGATGGACGAGGTGATCGATGGGAAGTAGTAGGTGGTGCGGAAGAAGCCCTTGAAGCGTAGCCAGGCCTGATTGACGACAACCGCCAGCAGCAGCGATAGCGCCGTCTGCGCCGGCACGACGCCCAGGGCGAAGTAGGTCGTGTTCTTCAGCGCCTTGAAGAAGTCGGCCTGGCGGATGCCGCCGCCAACAAGGATGTCCTGGAAGTTCTTCAGGCCGATGAAGTTGGCTGCGCTTGGCGGGCTGATGCCGTTCCAGTCGGTCAGGCTGATGTAGAGGGCGAACACAATGGGGATGATGATGAAGACGCCGAAGATGAGCAGCGTGGGCGACATGAATAGCCAGCCGGCGATGGCTCGTTGGCGGTCTTCCCCTTTGACACCGGTTGCGGCAGCCATGAGTCCTCCTTATGGCTCGGCCGATAGAGGCGGCGACTAGACCGCCGCCTCTATCTACCTTAGCGCCGAAGCGCCAGACAGCACACAAAAGGCCCGGCGCGGCGGCCGCCGCCACGCCGGGCGCAATCAGCTTACTGGTTGCTCAACACGTCGTTGCCGACTTCCTGAGCCTCGCTGAGGATCTGGTCGGCGGTGGAACCGCCGGTGAACGCCTGCTGCATGCCGGCGTTGATCGTGTCCAGCACGTCCTGGAAGCCGGGACGGAACTGCCACGGATGCGAGTATTCGGCCCCGGCCAGGAACGGTTCCAGGTTGGGGTACTGCTCCAACCAGCCGTCGCGCAGGCTGGCGCGGGTGGGCATGGCCAGACCCAGGCCGGCCCAGGCCGCCATGCCTTCCGAGCCAGTCAGCCAGTTAGCCAGGCGGATCGACTCATCGGGATGGGTGGCCGCGGCGGGCACGCCGTAGCAGACGGTGAACGACATGGTCGCCTTGCCGGCATCGCCGGAGGGCAGCTCAGCGACATCCCAGTTGAGGTCGGGGAACTGGTCTTCCAAATAGGAGACGATCCAGTTGCCTTCCATGGCCATAGCGGCCTGGCCCTTGCCGAAGGCCTCGCCGGCCCAACCACTATCGAGGTCGGACGGTTGCGCGGCGTAGCCGTCGGTCACCAAACCGAGGTAGAACTCCATGGCCTTCATCGCTTCGGGCGAGTCGAGGGTCATGGTCGTGAAGCCGTCGTCGGTGACTGTGCCGCCGGCCTGGTAGAGGAAGGCGATCCAGCGGGCCATGTCGGGGCTGAGGACCATGCCATAGACGCCGGCGTCGGTGTCGGTCAGGGTCTGGGCCGCGGCCTGCAGGTCATCCCACGTCCACTCGGCTGTCGGGTAGTCGAGGCCGGCGGCGTCGAACATATCCTTGTTGTATTCCAGCGCCAGCGTGCTGAAGTCCTTCGGCGGGCACCAGAAGGTGTCGTCGACGGTGAACGCCGCGCGCAGGTTGGGGTAGAAGTCATCGGGGTTATCGAGCTGATCGCCGATGGGCATCAGCGAGCCGGCCTCGACGAAGTCGGGCAGCTTAAAGCTGTCGATGTAGAACACGTCCGGCGGCGCGCCGCCGGCTAGAGCCGTCTGCAGGGCGGTGTCATATTCCGGCACCTGGTTGAGCGTCACGTGGATGTCCGCGTTCTGCTCGTTGAAGGTGTCGATCATCTCTTGCAGGCGCGCGTTCTCGGCGTCGCTGCTGGACCAGCCCATGAGCTGCAGCTCGACGACATCGCCGCTGGGGGCGGCCGCTTCCGTGGTCGCCTCTTCGGTGGGGGCCATCTCTTCGGTCGGCTGGGCCATCTCCTCGGTGGGGGCCATCTCCTCGGTCGGCTGGGCCATCTCCTCGGTCGGCTGGGCCATCTCTTCGGTCGGCTGGGCCACACTGGTGTCGGCCGTGGGTTCGGCCGTCGTTTCGGTGGTGCCGCCGCCACAGGCGGCCAGCATCATCGCTGCCAACAGCATCATCACTAGTATCGCAAACCACTTCTTAGACATTTCTTCTCCTTGCTTGTCTCAAACTAGGTTATTGCGACGGGGCGTATGGGCGACAACGCTGCCCGACATAGGTACGCCGTGCTAGAATTGTCGTCGCGACGCCAACCGTCGGACATCAAACATCTGACGTTTGATCGCCTGGGTGCCGCGTAGTCTCGCTCTTGCCAGGGTTGGTTACGCGGCATCTGTGTTTGTCTCAACGTTTCTTGTGTCTGACGCGATAATCACCTCCTTCGTCTTGCTGGATGTCTACCTCATAGGGTTGCCCCTGGTAGCGATAAGTGAAGGCCAGCCGCCGCCAGTGGCGGGGCAGGCGCGGGCGGAGTGTCCAGCCGTCGCCGGTCTGGCGCAGGCCGGCGAAGCCGAAGACGGCCGCCTGCCAGACGCCGCCGGTGGAAGCGGCGTGGATGCCGTCGCCGGCGTTGCCGCGCGGGTTGCGCAGGTCGGCGCGGGCGGCCAGCATGAAGTGAGCGTAGGCCTCTTCGCTCAGGCCCATCTCGCAGGCGGCCCAGGCGTGAAAGCTGGGGCCGAGCGAGGAGCCGAAGCGGTGATCGGTGATGGGCATGTAGGCGTCCCAATTGGCCTGCCACACGCGCTCATCGAACGCGTCGCGGAAGAGACAGAGCAACATGATCACATCGGCCTGCTTCAGCACCTGGCGCTGGTTGGCGCCCTCGATGCCGAAAATCACTTGCAGCGAGCGATCGGCCGTCCGGAACACCTCCGCGTCCACCGGCTCGCGGTCGAAGAATCCCTCGAACTGGTCGAAGCGGCCAGTAGCCGGGTCATAGAGCAGGGTGATGTGTTCGACGACATCGCGCCAGTGGTCGAAGGTCGCGTTGTCCAGGCGCAGGCGGTCGGCCAGGTCGGCCGCCGCGGCCGGGTACTGCTCGCGCAGCCAGTCGAAGACCTCCAGGGCCGTGCGCAGATGCCAGCGGGCCATGAAGTTGGTGAAGCTGTTGTTGTCCACATGCTCGTGGTACTCGTCGGGGCCGATCACGTCGCGGAGGACGTAGCGGCGCTCGCCGTCCACCTCTTCCGGCTCGACCCGGCCGCCCCAGAAGTGCGCCCCGTCGAGGAGCATCTCCGCGCCATAGTCGCGCAGAAAGGCGTCGTCGCCGCTGACGCGCCAGTACTGCATGATGGCGTAGGCGATGTCGGCCGTGATGTGGATCTGGATGTCGCCCGTCCAGATGCGGACGAGCTGCTTGGGGTTGGCGAAGTGGGGCACCCAGGTCGGCGTCACTTCGTCGCCCGTCTCGGCGCTCTCCCAGGGGAACTGCGCCCCGGGGTAGCCGTTGCCGGCCGCCTTGCGGCGCGCGCCGGGCAGGCAATAGTAGCGATACATCAGCATGTTGCGCGCCATGATCGGGAAGGTGTGGATCAGGTAGGGCAACATGAAGATCTCGGTGTCCCAGAAGACGTGGCCGCGGTAGCCGTAGCCGCTGAGCGTCTTGGCGCCGATGCTGACGCGGTCGTCGTCCTGGGGCGCGGCGGCCAGCAGCTGGAAGAGGTTGAAGCGCAAGGCCAGTTGGGCCTCGTCGTCGCCCTCGATAACCACATCGCCGTTGTGCCAGACGGCGGCCCAGGCGGCGACATGCTCCGCCCGCAGCCCGTCGTAGCGCAGGCCGGCCAGCTCGGCCAGGGCGCGGCCGGCAACATCGCCCGCGCCGGAAGCGGCCGCGTCGGGGTCGCGGTCGGTCGTGATGGCCACGAACTTGTCGGCCTGCAACGTCTGGCCGGGCATCAGGTCGGCCGCGGCCAGCAGCGCGGGGTGGCCGGGGCACAGCTCGGTGGTGATCTCGATCGGCATGGCCGCGGAGGTCGCGGCGGCCAGCGTCGCGGCCACGGCCACATGCCGGTCGGTGTGGCGCGTGTGGGCGCGCAGCCAGACGGCGTCGGCGAACGGGGCGGCGCTTGTGCCCGCCTTGCCCTCGTCCTCCAGCCGCAGGTGGAGCAGGTCCTGGTTGGCCACGTGGCCGTCGATGGCGGCGCGGACGGCGACGGCGCAGGGGTGGGACACGGCCGTGATGAGCAGGCGAATGGCGGCCACGTGGGCGCGCGGGTAGGCGATGAAGCGCTCGAAGTGCAGATCGACCGTCTTGCCGTTGGGCGCTTGCCAGAGGACATCGCGCCGCAAGACGCCGGCGCGCAGATCGGTGTAGCGCCGGAAGTTCAGCACGCGCCCCTGGTCCATCCGGAAGGCGTCGCCGTCGATGGTGACGGTCAGCCGCAACCAGTTGGGTAGGTTGACCAGCTCGGTGAAGACGATGGGCGTGTCATCCCACAGGCCGTGGGCCAGCGTCAGGGCCGATTCGCCGGGGTAGCCCTCCTCAAAGGTGCCCCGCGTGGCGAACGTGCCGTTGCCGAGGGTGAAGATCGTCTCGGCATGGTGCTGCGCGGCCGGGTCGAAGGCGCTCTCGACGATGTGGCGCGTCGGGTCGAAGGCGACGGCCGCGGCCAGCTCATCGAGGCCCACGTCGCGCAGGTCGTCGCGGCGGGTGACGCGGCTGTGCTGCAGCAGCCCGGCAAAGCGCTCGGCCGGGCCCAGGGCCAGCACGGGCATGCCCGCCGCCAGCCCGGCCACGACGCCCGCGGCGGCGTCCTCGACCACCAGGCAGTCGGCCGCGGGCAGCGCCAGGGCGGCGGCGGCGTAGCGGAACAGGTCGGGGTGGGGCTTGTTGCGCTCAACGCTGTAGCCGTCGGCCAGCGCGGCCAGCCGCCCGGCAATGCCCAGCCGCTCCAGCACGGGCCGGGCGTTGCGGCTGGCCGAGGCGATGGCGTAGGGCACGCCGGCCGCGTCAAGCGCGTCCAGCAGAGCGGCCACGCCGGGCAGCAGGTCGTCCGGGCCGATGCGGTCGAGGGCTTGCTCGTAGTAGCGCTGCTTGCGCTCCATCAGCGCCTGCAGGCGCTCCTCGCTTTCCGGCCGGCCGCCCAGCACCACCAGCAGCGACTCGCGCCGGGTGACGCCGCGACAGCGCTCGTTGGCCTCGCGGCCGAAGGGCAGCCCTTCCTCGTCGGCCAGTCGTTGCCAGGCGAGGTAATGGTACTCGGCCGTGTCGGTGATGACGCCGTCGAGGTCGAAGATGAGGGCGCGCGGCAGGGGGGCCGTCGTGGCGGGTCGGTCGGCGGTCGTCATCGCTGGCTCGATCTCCGGATGATGAGTTGGGGGGCCAGCATGATGCCCACGGCCGGGGGCGGTTCGTCGCGCATCTGGTCTAGCAGCAGATCCACCAGGCGGCGGCCCACTTCGGCGATGGGCTGGCGCACGGAGGTCAGCGGCGGGTGCAGGAACTGGGCCAGGCTGCTGTCGTCATAGCCGGTCACGGCCAGGTCGTGGCCGACATGCAGCCCGGCGGCGGCGGCGGCGTTCATGACGCCGACGGCGATGAGGTCGCTGACGCAGGCCACGGCCGTCGGCCGCTGCTCGGCCGGCAGCGTCAGCCAGTGGGACAGACCGATCACGCCCGTCTGCACCGAGTTCTCGCCCCGGAACAGCCACGCCGGATTGGGCGCGATGCCGGCGGCGCGCAGCCCGGCCCGGTAGCCGCTCTCGCGGTGGACGCCGGCCTTGGAGCCTTCGGGCCAGGTGATCAGACCGATGCGTTCGTGGCCGCCGGCGACCAGATGGGCCACGACCTGGGCCATGCCGTCGCCGCCATCGACATCGACCCAGGCGAATTGCCATTCGTCGTTGGCGCGGCCGAAGCTGGCGAAGGGGATGTGCTGTTTGAGGAGGCAGGCGATGCGCGGGTCGTTGTCGTTGGTGTTGGCCACCAGAAAGCCGCTGACCTGGCCGCGGCGATAGAGTTCCTCATAGACGGCCGTGTCGGTGCGCCGCCCGGCGACAAAGGTCAGCAGGTGGAAGCCGGCTTCCTCCAGGCTGAGGATGGCCGAGTAGAGGAAGTTGTCGAGCACGGGGTGGGAGGCGACGCCGGCGGGGTCGTCGAAGCCGTAGCCGATCAGGTTGGTCGATTGGGTGCGCAGGTTGCGGGCGCTGACGTTGGGGCGGTAGTCGAGTTCACGGATGGCCGCCAGGACGCGGGCGCGGGTGTCCTGGGGGATGTTGCTGCCGGGCGTGTCATTGACGATGAATGACACGGTGGTCTGGGAGACCCCGGCCAGGCGGGCCACGTCACTCATGGATGGGCGGCGGCCCATCCGGGTCGTCTGACTCATCGCAGGCTCCTTCTCGCCATGACCGCACACATCGTCCGGGCAGAAATAGGGCAGACAGGTAACTAATAGGAATTAGTAATACGTATTAGCATTATACGTCGCCGTGTAGGCGTGTCAATAGGCAGTTCCGCCCGACCGCCTGCCAAAAAGGGAAAGCCGGCCCTGGCCAGGGCCGGCTATTTGGCGACGAGGGCCGCCGTTGCGCGAGAAGGGGAGGGGGACGGGGCGCGGTTCGCCTCGCCGGCCGTCTACGGGCCGACCGCGGGCGTGGCCACGGCCGTTGGGGCGGGCGTGGGGGCGTTGTCGGGCGTGCAAACGCCGTGGAAGTAGGCCCAGGCGTTGCACTGGCGGCCGTCCTCGAAGATGCACACCCCGCACAGGCCGCCCACGGGCAAAGTGACAACCTCGAAGGTGTAGCCGCGCTCCTGGCAATAGGCCGCGGCGGGGTTGCCCAGCGTCGGATCGGTCTGGGCGTCGCTGCCCGTCAGCAGGATGCGCCCGTTGGGGCCAACGACCGCCTGCCAACAGAAGCCGGTTGGCCCGTCGCCCAGGGCCACGTGGTAGACGGCCGCCGCCTCGTCCACGTCCTCGGCCACGGTGATGGTCATCAGGCAGCCGGTGGAGGCGAACCGGTACACGTCGAAGCCGGCCGGCGGTTGGGCCTCGGCGGTGGTCGACCAACCGGCTTGCTGGGGCGGGATGCACTCGTTTGCGCCCTGGCGCAGGAAGTCGAGGACAGCGTCGCGGGCCTGCACGACGCCGGCGGGCGCGATGGGGTCGCCGGGAAGCGCCTCGGCCGCCGGTTCGGCCGCGCCGCCGCAGCCAGCCCCGGCCAGCGCCAGCAGGGCCACAACCGCGATCTGGATCAGGCAATGGGTGCGCTGCTTCATGTCTCTCCTCAATCCGGCGCGCCGCGGTCGCCGGCTAATGGCTGTTGTCTTGCCCGTCGTGGCCGCGCAGGGATTCGATGTGGAGCTGGCGGGCATGGGCGTGCTCGCTGGCGGCCAGAAAGACGAGCAAAAAGCTCGCCCTGCTCTCGGTCTCATTGTGAAAATGATGCGGCCGGGAGGAATCGAACAGGAGGCTGTCGCCCACCTTGAGGCAATAGCGATCGTCGCCCACCCGGTAGACGATGGTTCCCGACAGGCAGTAGACGAACTCCTCGCCGGCGTGGGCGACGGGTTGGTCGGCGTTGCCCGCGCCGGCGGCCACCATGACCAGGAATGGCTCCAGCTGTTGGTAGGGCAAGCCGATGCCCAGGCTGTCCATGCGGACGCCGTGGCTATCGATGCGCAGTCGCGCGTCGGCGGCGACGAAGACGGCGGCTTGCTCGGCATCGTCGCGGAAGAAGTCGGTGATCGACACGCCCAGAGCCGTGGCCAGGTGGTGGAGGGAGGAGACGGTGGGCGAGTTTTCGCCGCGCTCGATCTGGCTGATGGCGTTGATAGACAGGCCGCAGCGTTCGGCCAGGGCGCGCATCGACAGTTCTTGCCGCTCGCGCAAGGAGCGAATACGTTGGCCGACGGTGGAGCGCTGGGGAGGGGGAGGCATCATGCGATTCCTGAGAAACGATTGTTAAGAGCATTATACAACAAAAGTGTGTCCCTGTACAGTAAATTGGCATGCCGTTTGGCCGCGGCCGGCCGCAAAGGGGCGCCGGCGAGACGAGTCAGGGATAGAAGGCCGGGTGCTGCCTGAAGGGTAGCCCGTTCTGGGCGACGCCCTTGTTGCGGGGTGACATCTGTCATATGGCGGACATGACAAACATCACTATGGGCCGAGCTGGCGGGCGCGGACAATGAACATGTATTCGCCTATCCGAATAGGTGGGAGCCGCCAATGGATCGACCCTCGATCGACGAACTTAATCTGCTGCACGCCAGTGTTTGCCAGGCGCTGGGCGATCCTAAGCGCTTGCAGATCCTGTATGCGCTGGCCGATCGGCCGCGCCACGTCTCGGCCTTGGCGGCCGACCTCGGCGTGCCCCAGCCAACCATCTCCCGCCACTTGCAGACGCTGCGCGACCGCCACCTCGTGACGGCCGAGCGCGACGGCGCGGCAATGGTCTACTCACTGGCCGAGCCGCGCGTCATCGGCGTCCTCGACACCATGCGCCTCATCTTGCGCGATTCCCTCGCCCGCCAGTCGGGCTACCTCGTCCCTGCCGCGGAGCCACTATGAAGCAGTTTCGTTATCTCTGGGTCATCGGCCTGGTGCTCACGGCGCTCATCATCGCCGTGCCGGTGCTGTTGTTCGCCTCGTCGGGCAACCAGGCATCGCCCGATCCCTGGGCCTATGTCGCTCCCACGCCGTCCCACACCAAACACGCCGCGCTGATGCCCGGCCCCTACGCCAGCGGGCAAGTGGTGACGGCCGCCTGCCTGGCCTGCCACGAGACGGCGGCCCAGGAGATCATGCAGACGACGCACTGGACGTGGGAGAGCGAGCCGTTGCTGCTGCCCGGCCGCGATGAGCCGGTCACGGTGGGCAAGAAGAACCAGCTCAACAACTTCTGCATCGGCATCCAGGGCAACTGGACGGGCTGCACCCAGTGCCATGCCGGCTATGGCTGGGACAGCGCCAATTACGATTTTACCGAGCAAACCAATGTCGATTGCCTCGTTTGCCACGCCGACACTGCCTACTATGGTAAGGGGACGGCGGGTCTGCCGGCCGACGGCGTCGATCTGGTGGCCGCGGCGGGCAGCGTTGGCCGCCCCACGCGCCAGAACTGCGGCAGTTGCCACTTCAACGGCGGCGGCGGCAATGCCGTCAAGCACAGCGACCTGGACGAGAGCCTCTACTACCCGGACGAGAGCGTCGATGTCCACATGGGCCGCCATGACTTCGAGTGCGTCGATTGCCACGGCGGCGACAATCACCAGATTCTGGGCCACAGTATCTCCGTCAGCCCCCAGGTGAAAGACGAGGCCGTGGCCTGCACCGACTGTCACGCCGAGCCGATCCACGCCGATGCGCGCATCGCCGGTCATAGCGATGCCGTCGCCTGCCAGACCTGCCACATTCCCGAAGGCGCGCTGCGCCACGCGACGAAAGTCGATTGGGACTGGTCAACGGCCGGCCAGGATTTGCCCGAAGACCCCCATGTCTACCTGAAGATCAAGGGCAACTTCGTCTACGAACATGACTACCGGCCCAGCTATCTGTGGTGGAACGGTTCGGCCGGCCGCTACCTGCTGGGCGACCTCATCGACCCGGCGCAGGTGACACTCATCAACCAGCCCTACGGTGGCATCGACGACCCGACGGCTAAGATTTACCCCTTCAAGATCCACACCGCCCGCCAACCGTTCGACGAGGTCTACAAGTACCTGCTGGTGCCCATGACGGCCGGCGAGGGTGGCTTCTGGCAGACGTTTGATTGGAACACGGCCTTCCACCTGAATGAGCCGAACACCGGTCTGGCCTTCAGCGGCGAATTTGGGTTCGCGCCGACGGAGATGTATTGGTCGATGGACCACATGGTGCAGCCCAAGGAGAACGCCTTGCAGTGCTATGATTGCCACGGCGAGAATGGCCGCCTGGACTGGGAGGCCCTGGGCTACTATGGCGACCCGATGACGTGGGGCGGCCGGAAGTAGGCTGCCCGCGCTGCGGGGATGACTTACGAACAACCTCACTGACCGCAACAGCAGGATACGCGCATGCACAACCGGCGACTTCCTCTTTTCATTGCTCTGGCCCTGATCGGTGTATTGCTCCTGTGGGGCGGGGCGGCGCGGGCACAGGACAGCGCCGCGCCACAGCCCACGCCACCGGCCGCGCCCATCCACCCCGTTTTCCCGCTGCTCGACGCCGGCGCGGACAATGTTCTGGAATCGGGTCGTGCCGTCTCGACGATGACGACCTGCGGCGGCTGCCACGACACCGCCTTCATCGCCGCCAACTTCTACCATGCCGATGCCGGTCTCTCCGGCTACGGCGAGCGCGGCGCAACCGGCGGCCACCCGTGGGATAGCGGGCCGGGCATCTTCGGCCGCTGGAACCCGATCCTTTACCGCCTCCTCTCGGCCGAGGGGGACGAGGTGCTCGACCTGACGACGCCGGAGTGGGTGCAGGTCTGGGGCGCGCGCCATGTCGGCGGTGGGCCGGCCGTGACCAGCCGCGCCGGGCAGCCGCTGGTGGCCCTGACACCGGGCGCGGGCGTCGAGACGACCATCGTCAACCCGGCCACGGGCGCGGCCGAGCCGTGGGACTGGGCGCAGTCGGGTGTGGTGGAGATCAACTGTTTCCTGTGCCATTGGCCCGACGCCAACAACGAGGCGCGGCTGGCGGCGCTGGCCGGCGGCCGCTTTGGCGACGCGGCGACCGCGACGCTGACCGGCAGCGGCATTGTCGTCGCCGAGGCCGGCCGCTGGGCCTACCAGGCGGATGCCTTTGACGCGGCCGGCAACCTGCGGCGCGAATTTGTCCGCGTGGGCGACCCGACCGTGGCCAGCTGTGGCGCGTGTCACGGCGTCACCCACAACGATCTGGGCACGCCGCTGGCCTTCGACACGTTGACCGCCGGCGATTGGACGACGCTGACCACGGGTCAGGTCATGTCACCCCAGCGCATCGCCGCCAGTGGCCTGAATCTGGCCGGCAAGGCCACGCTGTCCCGCTCGTGGGATGTCCACATGGAGCGGGTGCTCGACTGCACCGACTGCCACTATTCGCTCAACAACCCGGTCTACTACCGCGAGAAAAGCGGCGACGCGCCGGCGCACCTGGAGTTCGATCCGCGGCGCATCGACCTGGGCGAGTACGTCTACCGGCCGCTGCACCAGTTCGCCAAGGGGCAAAGCCCGCAGGGAAGGCTGGCGCAGGAATACGATGAAACCTTGCGCCGTTGCGAGTCGTGCCACAGCGTCGAGCGCACCCACGATTGGCTGCCCTACAAGGACCGGCACATGTCGGCCGTGGCCTGCGAGTCCTGCCACACGCCCAGGCTCTACGCGCCCGCGCTGCAATCGGTTGACTGGACTGTGCTGGACGGCCACGGTGAACCGGTGCGCGCCCTGCGGGGCACGGACGGGGCGACGCTGGGGCCGGGGACGCTCATCACCGGCTACGAGCCGGTGTTGCTGCCGCGCACCGACGGCGACGGCGCGACGCGCCTGATGCCCTATAACCTGATCACCAGCTGGTACTGGGTCTACGGCGACCCGGCCCGGCCGGTTCCGCTGCGGCTGCTGCGCGTGGCCTACTTCGACGGCGCGGACTATGCTCCGACCATCCTGGACGCCTTTGACGCCGATGGCGACGGGCAACTGACGACGGGTGAACTGAACATCACCACCGAGGCGCAGACCGCGGCCGTGGCCGGGCGGCTGGCGGCGCTGGGCCTCGACGCGCCGCGCATCGCCGGCGAAGTGCAGCCCTACGGCATCAACCACAACACGGCGACGGCCGAATGGGCGACGAAGGACTGCCGCGCCTGTCACGGCGGCGACTCGCGGCTGGCGGCCGGTCTCACCCTGTCTGACCGGACGCCGGGCGGCGTGCTACCGGCCCTGCCGGCGGGCGGGCCGGTCAGTTGGCCGGGCGACATGGCGGCCGACGGCCGCGGGCTGCGCTTCACGCCGGACACGGCCGCGGCCGGCCTCTATGTCCTGGGCCACAACGCGGTCAATTTCATCGACTGGCTGGGCGTACTGATGCTGTTGGGCGTGATGGGCGGCATCGTCGTCCACGGCGGGCTGCGCTTTCGGGCAGCGCGAGTCGGTAGGGGCGCGGATAGGGGCGAAGGTAGGGGCGAAGGTAGGGGCGAAGATAGGGGCGGGTCTCAGACCCGCCCCTACAATGGCCCTGACGCGCCCGTGGCCACGCGCCAGGTCTACATGTACGATGTCTACGAGCGGCTGTGGCACTGGCTACAGACGGCGGCTATCCTGCTGCTGCTCTTCACCGGCCTCATCATCCACAAGCCAGACATGTTCGGCGTCTTCAGCTTTAGCTATGTCGTGCAGGTCCACAACATCCTGGCGCTGCTGCTGGTGCTGAATGCCGCCCTGTCACTGTTCTACCATCTGGCCAGCGGCGAGATCCGCCAGTACATCCCCCGGCCGCGTGGCTTCTTCGATGACGCGTTCAGGCAGGCGCTCTACTACGTGCGCGGCATCTTCAGCCGCGAGCCGCACCCGTTTGAGAAGACGCGCGACCGCAAGCTGAACCCGCTGCAACAGATCACCTACGTGATAGTGCTCAATGTGCTGTTGCCGGCGCAGATCATCACCGGGGCGCTCATGTGGGGCGCGCAAAGCGCACTTTGGGCGCAACGCTGGCCCAACGCGGCCGCGGCGCTGGGCGGGCTGCCCTGGCTGGGGCCGCTGCACACGCTGGTGGCCTGGTCCTTTGCCACCTTTATCCTGCTCCACGTCTACCTGACGACCACCGGCCCCACGCCGGCGGCGGGCATCCGGGCCATGATCGGCGGCTACGAGGACATCGAGACACACGAGACGCAACCGGTCGCGACGACGGCCGATTAGCAAGCGAGGAGACAATGGCAACCATCACCACACCACAGACCGAAGAGAAGCCGGCCGGCCGCGTGGCCACGCGGCGCGTGGCCCGGCCCTACGTCCACCCCTACCTGGGCGGCATGTTGCTGGGCCTGGTGCTGTTCGCGACCTTTTTCCTGACCGGCAATGGCCTGGGCGCGTCCGGCGGCATGAACCGGCTGGTCGTTTGGTTCGAAGACATTTTCGCCTCCGGCCACGTGGACCGTACCGCCTACCTGACGACGATGGCCGGCGGCGAGACGAACCCGTTCGACAGTTGGGTCGTGTTCGTTTTCATCGGCCTGTTCATCGGCGGGGCCTTGTCGGGCTGGCTGTTCGGCCGGACGAAGTTGGAGACGCAGAGCGGCCCCCACACCCCGGTGCGGGTGCGCTGGCTATTCGCCTTCCTGGGCGGCAGTCTCATGGGCTATGGCGCGCGCATGGCCCGCGGCTGCACCAGCGGCCAGGCGCTGTCGGGCGGCGCGGTGCTGTCCGTTGGCAGTTGGGCCTTCATGTTCTCTGTCTTCGCCGGCGGCTACGCGCTGGCCTACTTTGTGCGCCGGCTCTGGAACTAGCGCTCACCAGGTACCTTACGGAGGAGTCATATGGCGCCCTTTCCACTACCACTTGCCGAACTGATGGGCCATTGGGGCCAATACGTCGCCTACCTGCTGATCGGCATCGCCTTCGGTTTTGCCCTGGAGATGTCGGGCTTCGCCAACAGCAAGATTCTCGCCGCGCAGTTCTACTTCCGCGACATGACCGTGCTCAAGGTCATGTTCGGGGCCATCGTCACGGCGATGGTGCTGGTGTTCCTCACCTCGGCGTTGGGGCTGCTGGATTTCAGTCTGGTCTATGTCAACGAAACGTACCTGTGGCCGGGCATCGTCGGCGGCCTGATCATGGGCGTCGGGTTCATTCTGGGCGGCTTCTGCCCGGGCACGTCGCTGGTGGCGGCCGCCGTGGGCAAAATCGATGGGCTGATCTTCGTCCTGGGCGTGATGTTCGGCATCTTCGCCTTTGGCGAGACGGTTGGCTTCTACGAAGAGTTCTGGTACTCGTCCTACTTCGGCCGGCTGACCATTCCCGAATGGCTGGGCCTGCCCTATGGCGTCGTCGTGGTCGGCATTGTGCTCATGGCCCTGTTCATGTTCTGGGGGTCGGAGCACCTGGAGCGCATCTTCGGCGGCCGCGACCTGAGCCGGGAACCCAAGTGGCGGCTCTACGCCGGTGGTGGCCTGCTGGGGGTGGCCCTGCTGGTGGCCTTCATCGGCCAGCCCACGACCGAGCAGCGTTGGGCGCGCATGGCGGCGACGGAGACGGCCCGACTGGCCAATCGCGAGGTGCAGATTCACCCCGCTGAACTGGCTGTGACGATGACCGACGACACGTTGCAAACCATCCTCCTCGACGTGCGTTCCGAAGCGGACTTCAACCTCTTCCATTTGCAGGAAGCGCGACACGCGCCGTTGGCCGCCTTGCCGGACATGCTCGATGAGCTGCGCGCCGTGCCGGCCAACACGGTGGTCGTCGTCATGGGCAACGGCGAGACGGCGGCCACGGAGGCGTGGCAGTTCCTGCGGGCGGAGAGTGTGCGCAGCGTCTATATCCTGGAGGGCGGCGTCAACAACTGGATTCGCACCTTCGGCGACGAGGCATTCGTGGCCGAACGCGCCGTCGCCGGCGCGGCCGACGACACGCTGGCCTTCCGGTTCCCGACGGCCCTCGGCTCGCAATACGCCTTCGCCGCGCCCAACGAGGCGGTAGCCGCGCGCATCCCCTACACGCCGCGGATCGTGCTGGAAGTGAAGCGCGGGCCGGGCGGCGGCGGCTGCGGCTAGAGGAAGAGAGGTTCCGGAAGAGAGGTTCCAGGGGCCAGGGGCCAGGGGAAGAATGCTCTTCGCTGGCCCCTTGCCCCTTCTCCCAGGAAAAGAGGCCACGCCCAGCAAAGAACCCTCTTCCCCCTGGAACCTGGAACCTGGAACCTGGACACCCCTTCCGCCCGATAGGCCGCCAGAAGCCGCCGCGTCTGCCGCAGGCTGATGCCTAACAACTCCGCCGCTGCCTGACCTGTCAGCTGCCCGGCGAGAACTTGATTTATCACAATGACTCGTTTCTGCTCTTTGCTGTTCAATGTCACCTTGTCCATAGGGGTGACATTTTCGCTTTTCCTTTAGAGGGTGTCAGGTTCGCTGAACAATAACAGGCCAGATCGTGCCTCTTGACGGGCACGGCGTGACTATGCTAGACTGTCTCTGGCCCACGGGCTAAATCTAATCGCGGAGGTGCACGAACCATGCAAGCCAACCAGAATGTCTTTAAACACACGGTTGTCCGTCGCTGCGTCGGCGCGTCCGCTCCTCTCTGCTAGTTCCTCCGATTTCGATCGTCAATCGAACTTAGCGACCGCGGACGGCCAAGGGCCGGATGTACGCATCCGTTGCCGGCGTTGTACGCTCTTGCCGCTTGCTTTGGCCCAGGCGGGCCACGGCCGACCCGGCGCTCCGCCCGTCGGTCGCGTTAGTGTTCGATTGTCTCGAAATCTGCCATGAATCCATACGACGTGTACGAACAGTACCAGGAATTTGACGACTACCAAACCGAAAAGAATACCCACCGCAAGGCCCGGCCGAGCAAGAAGAAACCCACGCCGGCCGAAGCGGTCGCTCAGCTGAGTGACTTTGACGACAGCCTGGCCGCCTGGGTGCCCAGCTATGCCGCCTCTCTCGACCCGCGCCATCACGAGCGCCAGTGGCTGATCGAATCGGTCGGCCCCTTCTACCGCGACGACGTCATCACCGACGTCACCCATCGCGTCAAGAGCGGCAAGGAGGCCAACGTCTATTGCTGCAGCGCTCACTCGGCCAGCGGTGTGGCGCTGATCGCCGCTAAGCTATACCGGCCGCGCATGTTGCGCACGCTGAAGAACGACGCCATCTACAAGGCAGGCCGGCAGCTGCGGGGCGAAGACGGTAAGCTGATGAAGGGCCGCCGCGAGAAAGTCGCCCTGGCCCAGAAGACCAACTTCGGCAAGCAGCTGGACATGAGCTGGTGGATCAACAACGAATTCAGCACTCAGCAGAAGCTGTTCGAAGCCGGCGCGGCCGTCCCCCGCCCCATCGGCCACAACGGCAATGCCATTCTCATGGACTATATCGGCCAGGAGGGCCTGCCCGCGCCGGCGCTCATCGACAGCGCCCCCGAACCGGGCGAAGCGCGTGACCTCTTCGCGCTAATCATGGACAATGTGCAGCTGATGTTGAGCCATCATCTGGTGCACGGCGATCTGTCAGCCTACAACATTCTCTACTGGGATGGAACGGTGGTCATCATCGACTTCCCGCAGATGGTCGATGCCCGTGTCAATCCCCACGCCTACGAGTTGTTACAGCGCGACGTGACCCGGGTGTGCGCCTACTTTGCCCGGTTCGGCGTGCGGGCCGATGCGGAGGAGTTGACGCGCGATCTATGGCTACCGTACATGGGCGACCTCTCATAGACGTGGCCGCCATTGGCCGGCACCCCGTGGGAGTGAACGGGGTGCCGGCCGGCGGTAATTGACCGGATACACAAAGGAGTGTCCTTTTGGCAGTCAGCACCAAAGGCAAGCGCAAGGTCAATGTGCGCGGCCGGCAATACATCTGGTATGTCAGCGAGAGTGGGCGGGCGGCCGTGCCGGAGCAGGGCTTTGTCGCTGCGGACGAGCCTGCTCGCATCCTGCACATCATCGCCAGCAACAAACAGTTCATTGTCCATTACCGTCTGCCACAGCCGGGCGACAAGGCGGCGCAGCTGACCGTAGAGGGGCCAGACCTTCCCCGCGCACCGGGTGCGCGTCAGCTCGAAGTGCCACGCTGGCGGCACGATAGCAACCCCTACCCAACGGCCGACTTCGTGCGTCGCCTCATCGGCTGGTGCCTGGGGCTGGAACAGACTTGAGAGGGGGCGCAGTGACCACGTCCTGGCGCCCCGGTTGCGACCCGGACGCGACGTTTGCGTATGGTACATATGAACAACGCCGAACAAACCCTCCGCTCCGCCGGCACAGAAACCAAGCGACTGCTGCGGCCGCTCCTGCTCATCCTGGCCCTGATGTGGGCCGTGGAGATCGCCGACTGGCTGCTGTTCAACGGCGCACTGGATCGCTTCGGCATCATACCACGTGAGGTCGTCGGCCTGCGCGGCATTCTCATCGCGCCGCTGCTGCATGGCGGTTTCCCACACCTGATGGCCAATACCATTCCCTTCCTGGCGCTGGGAGTGTTGGTGATGCTGCGACACAGCCGCCAGTTCGCGGCCGTGTCGCTGGTCATCGTCCTGGTCAGCGGGTTGGGCACGTGGCTGTTCGCCCCGCAGCACACCGTCCACATCGGTGCCAGCGGCCTCATCTTCGGCTATTTCGCCTTCCTGGTGGTTGCCGCTTTCTACGAGCGCAGTCTGGGAGCCATTGGACTGGCCGTGCTGGTGATCGTCTTCTACGGAGGGTTGCTATGGGGCGCGCTGCCGCAGGGCAACGGCATCTCCTGGGAAGGGCATCTCTTCGGGCTGATAGGTGGCGGTCTGGCGGCCTATGCCTTCGCCCAGCGGCGCATTCGCATCCGCATCGATCCGAATTAGGCCGTGGAAACGGGTGTCTCGCCCGTCGCGGCGCTGCGCTCGAACTGTCGCTGCCCCACAACCGCCAGGCCGATGCTGAGCACATACAGGGCCAGCAGCGGCGCCATCGTCAGCAGCATCGTCACCGGGTCAATTGAGGGCGTGATGACGGCCGCCAGAATGGCGATGACCACGACGGCGACGCGCCACTGCTCGCGCATGGTGCGCGCCGTCAGCAGGCCCAGCCGGGCGATGAAATAGATGACGATGGGCATCTGGAAGCCCAGGCCAATCCACAACAACAGCCGGGTGATGAAGCCGATGTACTCGTCGCCGGTCCACTCCGTGGCGAACACTTCGGTCATGAAGTTGGCCAGGAAGTAGATGGCCGTGGGGGCCAACACGTACCAGGCGAAGGCGATACCCAACAGGAAAAGCCCCAGCCCGGCGGGAATGAAGATGTAGACGTAGCGCCGCTCCTGCCGGCTCAACCCCGGCTGGATAAAGCGCCACAACTCCAGGAGGATGACGGGCATGGCCAGGATAATGCCCGCCAGCAGGGCCACGCGGAAATAGGTCTCAATGCCCTCCGTCGGCCGCAGCGTTTGCAGCGTCGCCCCGTCGGGCCGGCTCTGGGCGTATGGCCGCAGCAAAAAAGCCAGCAGCCGCTCGGCGAAAATGAAGCTGAAGATCGTCGTCGCGATGATGGCGATACCGGCGCGCATCACGTGCACGCGCAATTCGTTGAGGTGATCCAGGATGGTCATAACCGGCCCCTCGGCATCGGGCCGGTCGCCATCGCGCCGCTCGTCAGCAGTCATGGTTAGTCGGGATCATCCGAGATATCGACGCGCCGCGGCAGGGCGGCCGGAGATGGGGGCGACGCGGCTATCACCGTGGGCTGGGGGTTCGTCGCTTCCGGGAACAGGCTGGGCGGGCGATGCACCGTCGCGCCTGGCTGGGCCGCCGGCATCGGCCCGGCCGCGAGTGTATTCGTGGGCCGTGGGGCGCGGGGTGCGGACAGCAGGTTGGGCGGCATGATGGCGTTCTGAGCCTGTTTGATTTCGCGCACGACTTGCTTGGTCTCAGCCGCCGTGCCGCCGGCAATCGTCAGCACTTCGTCGCGCAGTTCGGCCACCTGTCGCCGTAACAGTTGCAGTTCGTCCAGCGTCTCGCGCAGTTCGCCGCTGCTGTCGGTGGCGTCCAGTTCGGCTGTCAGTTGCCGCACGAAGGCGCGCGACACCGACTGCAGGCGCGCAGTCACAACGCCCAGCATCCGCGCGTAGCGGACGATGCGCTCCGGCCCCATGACCATGCCCGCCAGAACGACCACAATGATCAATTCCGGCAAACCGACTCCGAAGACACTATCCATCAGCGCGAATTACGACTTGGGCAGATTGTCGCCGGTTGCGTCCAGCTTCTTCTCAGCCGTCTCCTTATCCGTGTTTTCCTGGCCCTCTTTCAGGCCCTGACGAAAGGCGGAAACACCCTTGCCCAACTCGCCGCCAACACGCGCAATGCGGCCGACGCCGAAGATGAGCAACACGATCACCAAAATGATTATCCATTCCCAACCGCCTGGTAACATCTCACTTACTCCTTGTCTCGCGACAATACAACAACTCTTTAAGCATTATACCACTGGCTACCTGTCATCGAGGCTTGCGCTCAGCCGCTGCCAAGCGATTAGCTGCCAGACGTAGTTGCTGCCGGGCAATTGACCGGCACCTCGCGAAAGCTGAGAAACCACGCCGGCAACGTGGCAAACCGGTCGCGCGGTTCTTGCAGGCGGCCGATCTCCGCTGCCTGAACCGTATCGCTCAGGACGTAGTTGGTCACGTGCTGGTAGAGCGTCAGCGCAGGCAAATCAGCGTCGAACTGGCGCAGAAAAGCCTCATAGTAGACGGCCCGCTCGGCTTGCGGCACGAGTTGCCGGGCCGCTTCCAGGGCCTCACTGGCGCGGCGATTGTTCCAACTACCGTAATTGTGACCACGGACAATCGCTTCCTGGCTCCAGAAGTCGTACAGGTCGGGGTCGGCCGGCGGAATTACGTCCAGCAGAGCCACATCGAAGTCACCCCCATCCAGGGCGTCGCGCAGGCTCTCCGCATCGGGCAGCAGCGTCACGGCTGTGTCGATGCCCAACGCCGCCCACTGCTGGGCGATCTCCTGGGCCACGGCGCGTGGCTCCGGCTGATCGACGGCAATGAGGCGCAGCGTCAGCAACCCGCCGTCGCGGAAGCGCCCGCCGTCACCGAATAGCCAGCCGGCGCTGTCAAGCAGCGCCGCGGCCGTCTCCGGCTGAAACGCATAGGCCGTCATCAGGCCCGGCCGCGCCGCCCAGGAACCGGGCAGGAACGGCCCTTCGAAGGCCAGCCCCTGGCCATTGAGCACGCCGGCAATCAGCCCTGCCCGGTCAAGGCCATAGGCCAGCGCCTGGCGCACTTCTTTGGTACGCACCGCCGGTGTGCCCGTGTCGCCCAGGTTGAAGAACAGGGCTGTGTAGCGCTGCGCCGGCGAGGAAAAGAGACGCGCGTCGCCGGCCATCAGCACCTCCGGCGCCAGAGCCGGCGGGAGGTTGTTGGCGGCGTGGATTTCGCCGTTACGAAAGGCCGCCAGCAACCCCTCGGCCGTAGGGAAGAAGCGAAACTCGATGTCGCTCAGCAGCGTCCCCTGGCGCCAGTCGATGGGGTTAGGCGTCAGGCGCAGGCGGCCGCTTTGTTGCCAGTCCTGGCCTGGCTGCACTATGAACGGTCCCGTGCCGATCGGGGCGGTGTTAAAGGCGATTGTGTCCAGGTTGGCCGGGGCTACGTCGGTCAGCAGATGGGCGGGCAAGATGCCGCGCGTCGTCGCTTCGATAAAGGGTGTGTAGGGTTGGGCCAGGGTGAACTGAATATGATGGTCGTCGAGAACGGTGATCGTCACCGACTGCCACAGCGGGATCAGCTCGGCTGGCCCGGGGAAGTCGTCGGCCTGCATCAGGCCATAGGTAAAGGCCACGTCCTCGGCCGTCACCGGCTCACCGTCGTGCCAGAGCCGGCCCTCGCGCAGGGTGAAGGTCAGCGTCAGGCCATCCTCGCTGTATGTCCACGACTCAGCCAGCGCCGGCGACAGGCTGCCGTCGGCCTCCACGCGCACCAAGCCGTCGAAGATGAGGCCCACCAGCTCGCGGTCGATGGGGTACGGATCGCTCAGGAGGGGGTTGAGCGAACGTGGCCGGCCGACCATGCCTTCGATGAACGTGCCGCCGGCCGCGGGGACGGTCGTCGTGCACAGCGCCGCCGACTGGACCTGGTATGACAACAGCATCATGGCCAGAGCCAACCCGACCAACGCCAGCAACGCCTGCCAGCGAACATCCGGTTTCATGCCTACCGGGAGACTTGCCCGGCCGATCGGGGTCTAACCGACCTGCCCCCAGGCCAAGAAGGCGAACAGGGTATTCACGAAGAACAGGACGGCGATGATGATCGTCAGACGGTGGAGGACGCTCTCAACGCCACGGCGCGTCCGAAACGCGCCGCTCTCACCACCACCGCCGCCGCCACCGAGGAAGCCGCCGAGGTCCTGGCCCTTGGCCTGAAGCAGAACGAGGGCGCTGAGAGCCACGCCGAGGATAATCTCGATAATACTGAGGTAAGGAGCCCAAGGCTGTAAGTTCATAGTAATTCCAGTCTTTTCTTCTGACACCCGGACCGGCCGGGTTATTTTTTACGGTCCGAACGGGGCATTATAGCGGAGAGTCAGCCGGCCGTCTAGTGGCACAGCAAAGCCTTATCTAAGCGGAGGATTGCTACCGCTTGCCGCTATGGTACACTCCACTCCGGCAGCGACTCGAAGATGTAGCGCTGCCGCAGACAGGCCCTGGAACTCACCCGTGATCGAGTTTAAACACGTCACCAAGAACTACTACTCCCTGACCGCCCTGCGCGACATCAGCCTGGTCATCCCTCAAGGCGAGGTACTCGGCTTGCTGGGGCCGAACGGAGCCGGCAAGACGACGCTCATCAAGCTCATTGCCGGCATCATCAATCCGACGCAAGGCGAGGTCACGCCGGCGAACGGCCAATTGGCCTGGCCGACCATCGGCTATAAGCCGGAACGTCTCGTCTTTCCCGGCAGTCTCATCGTCAGCCAATATTTACAGATGGTAGCCACGCTGTGCAACATCGGCCGCGCCCAGATGGACACCGTCGTGCTGGAGAGCCTGGCCCGGGTTAACCTGCTGCCGGCCGCCAACAAGCAGATCAAGTCGCTGTCGAAGGGTATGCGCCAGCGGCTGGGCCTGGCCCAGGCGCTGATCGGCGACCCCGACCTGCTGCTGCTGGACGAACCGAGCAGCGGCCTGGACCCCGAAGGGCAGGAAGAGATTCAGAGTTACATCGAGGAACTGCGCGCCGTCGGTAAGACGATCCTCATGTCCACCCACCACCTGCCGGAGGTGACACGCGTCTGTACCCATCTGGTCATCCTGAAGGATGGCCAGATGCTCTACCAGAATCGCATGGCCGAGGCGCTGACCCTGCAGCCCCATATCGCCATTCAGGTCGATCGGCCACTGGACCCTATCCGGCCGCTGCTGACCATGATCCACCCCGATATCGCCATCGAGGGCCAGGAAGTGGTCTTGCGCAATGAGTCCATCGCCATGCGCCGGCAAATTCTGTCGGTGCTCATCAATCAGGGCTACGACATCGTGCGCGTCGAGCAGCGGCGCGTCACCCTGGCCGAACTCTACGCCGAGGCTGTGCAATGATGCAGCGTATCTGGGCCCTCACCGTGTACTTCACCAAGAGCGTGTTCTTCTCGCTCACCGGTCTGATCCTGCTAATCCTGAGCCTGGCCTATTGGGTGCTTTTCTTCCCACCCGGACAGGGCACGCCCGACTTTGAGAACTACGTCATCATCATCGGCGCGCTGGGCGCGGCGACCACCTTTCTGCTGGCCCTGTCGCTCAGCGCTCGCGCCAGCCGTCTGGAAAACTACCCCCTGCTGGTGCGCCTGCCCAGCCGGGTCGAGTATCTGGTGGCTGTTCTGCTGGGGTCGCTCATCCTGGGCGTGGGCTTGCAACTGCTCGTGGCCGGACTGGCCCTCATCCGTGGCCCAAGCCTGTCGGCCGGCCACATCCTGATGATTCCGCCCCTGTGGCTGTCGATCGATATCCTGGCGGCCGTATTGGCCACGCATGCGTCGGACCTGGTCACGTCCGGCTGGTCGCGGGTCATCGTCTTCGGCCTGCTGGCCATTCTACTTGTCTTGAAGGGCATGTCGGCCAGTCCCGACTCGTGGCTTGTGTCGCGGCTCTATGGGCTGTCGAGCGCGTTGCTGGACTTCGATCTCGTGCGCCTGTCCGACGCCACGGCGGCCGTCGCCGATTGGGTCAGCGGCAACACGATGAGCGCCCTCTCGCAGGCGGCCGGCATCGCTTTTTGGCCGTTCAAGGCCATGAGTGATGCCGTTTTCGCGGGCGGCTTCTCGCCGTCGCAGGCATTGGCCCCGGCCGTGCTGCTGCTCTACAGCGCCATCCTTTTTCTCATCGGCGCAACGCTGTTCGCCGGCAAAGACCTGGACTTCCTGGAATAGGCGACTACTCGTCTTCGTCTTCGTCCTGGTGGGCGGGGAAGTAGGTGCTGTTGAGGAACTGGCGCAAGGTGGCGCGGGCTTCCGGCCGCAGCCCTTCGCCCAGGTAGACGTGACGATAGCCGTAGTCGAAGGCCAGCGCGGCGGGCTTGTCGCTCAGATAGAACGGCGTCACATGCTCCATGTCGTAGAAGTCGGTGTTGCCGGCGATGGAGATTGGCCGGCGCACAATCAGCTCCTCGCGATTGATGAAGACGATCTCCCGGTTGGCGGCATAGTTGGCCCACTGGCGCGACAGAAAACGGCCGAAGCGGAACAGGATCAGCAGCAACACCAACAGCATAATGGCAAATACAAAGGCATACCGTTCGCCCGAAAAGGCAACCCGGATGAGGAAGACCAGGCCGCCGATGAGCATGGCCACCCAGGTAAGCTCCAGGATAGAGTAGATGGCCAGCAAGGCCCAGTTACGTTTGGTGGGAATCACGATCTTCAGCCGCAGCGGCGACTGCTCGAAACGCACATCCCTGATCATCGGCACGTTCTCGACCATGGCCCTCCGATTATAGCGCCACCCGACCGCATTCGGTAGCCGCGCTTGTCGGCGCGGGGAACAGGGCTAGAATCGCCCGCCATGCAACGCAGCCGCCATCTACTCCGCTCATCGCTGATCGTCATCGCCCTCTTTGGCCTGAGCAAGGCGGTCGGCCTCATCCGGGCGCGGCTGGTGGCCGGAGCGTTCGGCGCTGGGCTGGAGTACGATGCCTTCACCGCCGCCAACCAGCTGCCGGAACTGTTCTTTGCCGTCATCGCCGGCGGCTCCCTGGCCGCGGCGCTCATCCCCGTCTACAGCCAATACCTGTCGCAGGAGGGTCGCGACGGCGCGCAACGCCTGGCCAACACCATCCTGACACTCGTGCTGGTGGTGTTGGGCAGCGTCTCGGCCGTCGGCATCCTCCTCGCGCCGTGGCTGACGCGCCATGTCCTGGTGCCCGACTTCTCGCCGGAGCAACAGCTGCTGACGGCCCAAATCATGCGGGTCATCCTGTTGCAGACCACCATTTTCGGCTTCAGCGGCGCGCTCGGCAGCCTTCTCAACGCCCACCAGCACTTCGCTCTGCCCGCCCTGGCCCCCCTGTCGCTCGACATCGGCTACTTCATCGGCATCTTCCTGCTCGTGCCGCGGTTGGGCATCATCGGCCTGGCCTGGGGCACAGTCGCCGGTGCGCTGTTCCACCTGCTCATCCAGACACCGGCCCTGGCGCGCTATCGCATCGGCTACCGCCCGGCGCTGGAGCTGCGCCTGCGCGGCGTCGGCGAGATCGTTCGCCTGATGGGGCCGCGCATTGTCACCCTGGGCGTCATCCAGTTCGCTGACCTGTTCGTCATCCGCCTGGCCTCGGGCCTGCCAACCGGCGCCACCTCGGCCTATTTCTACGCCTACGCCATCATGCAAGTCCCACAAACGCTCTTCGGCACGGCCATCGCCCTGGTCGTCTTCCCCACCCTGGCCGAACTCTACAACGCCGCCGACGCGGACGGGCTGCGACGCGCGGCCGTGCAGACACTGAGCATCGTCTGGAGTCTGACACTGCCCGCGGCCGTGGCCACCGTCCTGCTGGGGCGGCCGGCCATCGTCCTGTTATTGCAAGGGGGCGCGTTCGATGAGGCGGCCACACAGGTGGTTCTGGCCGTACTGATCGCCTTCAGTGTCCGTATCGTCGCCGAATCGACGCTCGATGTCGTCGCCCGGCTGTTCTACGCGCGCCATAACACCCTGACGCCGATGCGCGCCTATCTGGGCTGGCTGGTGGTCACCGTGGCCGCGGCCTATGCGCTCGTTGCGCGACAGGGCGTCGCCGGGCTGGCTCTGGCGACAACCATCGGCTTTACCCTGCTGGCCGGGATGCTGCTGGAATTGAACCGTCGCGACATGGGCGGGCTGGGCGGACGAGCGCTGCCAGCAGCCTTCTTTAGGGCCGCCGCCGGCGCGGGCGTCATGGCCGTGGCCATCGTTCTGGCCGGCCGCGTCGTCACCGGCACAATCCCCTTCCTGCTATTGGGCGGCGGTGTCGGCGCGGCAACTTACATAGCGACGACCTGGCTGCTAGGCGGGCGCGAGTTGCAGTGGTTATGGCAGACGGTGCGGCAGCGCGGGGCCTAAACGAGCGTCCAGCACGTCTCTGAACGGTCGTTCAATTCTACAAACTCGATCTTGACGGCGGCGAACATCTGTGCTAAACTTCTTAATGTGGCCGCGCGTTCGTCCCCCTACCGGCGTCGCGTCTAAGAGCCGCTTTCGCACTCTAGTACCCATAGGAGTTAACCCCCATGTCTCGCACCAACGGCAGCAGCGCCGTCGACGGCCGCGCGGCGACGCTCGATAAGACCATCGATTCTCTGACCAAGCGCTTCGGCGAAGGCACGATCATGCGCCTCGGTGAGGCGCAACACATGAACGTCCACACCATCCCCACCGGTTCCATTTCGCTCGACATTGCTCTGGGTGTAGGTGGCGTGCCGCGCGGCCGCGTCATCGAAATCTACGGCCCTGAGTCCTCCGGCAAGACCACTCTCTGCCAGCACATCGTGGCCCAGGCCCAGGGTCTGGGCGGCATTTGCGCCTACATCGACATGGAGCATGCCCTCGACCCCAGCTACGCGGCCAAGTGCGGCGTCAACATCGACCAGCTCTACGTCTCCCAGCCCGACACCGGCGAGCAGGCTCTGGAGATCGCCGACGCCCTCATCC